>OFTX01000013.1_pt1 | contig 124668 bp, 115 predicted proteins | sample 1775051 | NCBI WGS metagenome assembly OFTX01 (sample SAMN08195772, study PRJEB24354) | sludge metagenome | isolation source: sludge from phenol fed wastewater aerobic bioreactor A | place: India: Nagpur | collected 2016-09-15 | reverse complement strand
CCCGACTCGACGATGGCCCGCAGCACGTTGCGACCGATGCGACCGAACCCGTTGATGGCGACGCGGACGACCATGGACGTCTCCTCCTGAAAGGGAATCTCGACCTCTCCGGTTCGATCCGGACGACGGTCGACGAAGCGGGGGCGAACCGCGCCCTTCCACCTCGCCTCGACGATCCGCGGGGCGTTGCGGCCGTCGTTCGCGGGGGAAGGGCGCGATCGTTCATTCGGCGGCCTTGCGGGTCGCCTTGGTGGGTTCGGCACTCGCCGGCGCGGTCGCCTCGACGAAGGGGCGGCCGTAATAGCTGTCGAGCAGGATCGCCTTGAGTTCGGCGATCAGCGGGAAGCGCGGGTTGGTGCCGGTGCACTGATCGTCGAAGGCCTCGACCGCGATCCGGTCGATCTGGGCGAGGAAGTCGGCTTCCGCCACGCCCGCCGCCTGGATCGAGGCGGGAATGTCGAGCGCCGTCTTGAGGTCGTCGAGCCAGACGAGCAGGGCGGCGACCTTGTCGCCGGTGCGCGCGCCGCCGAGCCCGAGATGATCGGCGATCTGGGCATAGCGCCGGCGGGCGTGCGGCCGGTCGTATTGCGAGAAGGCGGTCTGCTTGGTCGGATTGTCGGTGGCGTTGTAGCGCACGACGTTGGAGATCAGCAGCGCGTTGGCGAGCCCGTGCGGAATGTGGAAGGCGGCGCCGATCTTGTGGGCCATCGAGTGGCAGACGCCGAGGAAGGCGTTGGCGAAGGCGACGCCGGCGATGGTGGCGCCGTTGTGGACCTTCTCGCGCGCCTCAGGGTCGCTCGCCCCGTTGCGATAGGCGTCGGGCAGATGCTCCTTGAGGAGCTTCAGCGCCTGCAGCGCCTGACCGTCGGAGAACTCGTTCGCCATCACCGAGACATAGGCCTCGAGCGCATGGGTGACCGCGTCGATGCCGCCGAAGGCGGTGAGCGACTTCGGAAGGTTCATGACGAAGTTCGGATCGACCACCGCCATGGTCGGGGTCAGCTCGTAGTCGGCGAGCGGATACTTCATGCCGGTGGCGTCGTCGGTGACGACCGCGAAGGGGGTGACCTCCGAGCCGGTGCCCGAGGTGGTCGGGATCGCCACCAACTCGGCCTTCACGCCGAGCTTCGGGAACTTGTAGATGCGCTTGCGGATGTCCATGAAGCGCAGCGCCAGATCCTCGAAGTGCACCTCCGGGTGCTCGTACATCACCCAGATGATCTTGGCCGCGTCCATCGGCGAGCCGCCGCCGAGCGCGACGATGACGTCGGGCTTGAAGGCGGCCGCCCGCTCTACGCCCTTGCGCACGGTGGTCAGGGTCGGATCGGCCTCGACGTCGCAGAAGATCTCGACGTCGAGCCCGGCCTGCTTCAGGAGCGCGATCGTCTCGTCGACATGGCCGTTCTGGAACAGGAAGCGGTCGGTGACGATCAGGGCGCGATGCTTGCCGGCGAGATCCTTCATCGCCTCGACGATCGAGCCGCGCCGGAAATAGATCGACTTGGGGAGCTTGTGCCAGAGCATGTTCTCGGCTCGCTTCGCGACGGTCTTCTTGTTGATCAGGTGCTTCGGTCCGACGTTGTCGGAGATCGAATTGCCACCCCAGGAACCGCAGCCGAGGGTGAGCGACGGCGCGACGTTGAAATTGTAGAGATCGCCGATGCCGCCGTGCGACGAGGGCGTGTTGATCAGGATGCGGGCGGTCTTCATGCGGGCGCCGAAGGCGCGGACCCGCTCGTCGTGCCGATCCTGGTCGGTGTAGAGCACCGAGGTGTGGCCGATGCCGCCGAGCGCCACCAGTTCGGCGGCGGCGTCGAGGGCGGCCTCGAAGTCGCGTCGGCGATAGAGCGCCAGCGTCGGCGACAGTTTCTCGTGGGCGAAGGGCTCCTCGTCGCCGATCACGTCGACCTCGCCGATCAGCACCTTGGTGTCGGCCGGCACGGCGATGCCGGCGCGCGCGGCGATCGTCACCGCCGACTGGCCGACCACGTCGGCCGAGAGATGGCCGTTCGGGAACACCACCGGGCGCACCCGGTCGAGTTCCTCGGGCGAAAGGATGTAGCCGCCGTGGCTCGAGAAGCGATCGCGCACCGCGTCATAGACCGCGTCGACCGCGACCACCGCCTGTTCGGAGGCGCAGATCATGCCGTTGTCGAAGGTCTTCGACATCAGGATCGAGGCGACCGCGCGCTTGATGTCGGCGAATTCGTCGATCACCACCGGCGCGTTGCCGGCGCCGACGCCGATCGCCGGCTTGCCCGAAGAATAGGCCGCCTTGACCATCGCCGGACCGCCCGTCGCCAGGATCAGGTTGATCTCGGGGTGCTTCATCAAGGCGTTGGAGAGGTCGACGGTGGGCGTGTCGACCCAGCCGATGATGTCGGCCGGCGCGCCGGCGGCGATCGCCGCGTCGAGCACCACCTTGGCGGCGGCGCAGGTGGAGAACTTGGCGCGCGGATGCGGCGAGAACACGATGCCGTTGCGGGTCTTCAGGGAGATCAGCGCCTTGAAGATCGCCGTCGAGGTCGGATTGGTGGTCGGCACGATGCCGCAGATGAGGCCGATCGGCTCGGCGATGGTGAGGGTTCCGCCGACCTCGTCGACCGAGAGCACGCCGCAGGTCTTCTCGTCCTTGTAGGCGTTGTAGATGTATTCGGAGGCGAAGTGGTTCTTCACCACCTTGTCCTCGACCACGCCCATGCCGGTCTCCTCGGCCGCCATCATGGCGAGCGGGATGCGGGCGTCGGCGGCGGCGAAGGCGGCGGCGCGGAAGATCTCGTCGACCTGGGCCTGGGAATAGCCGGCGTAGATCTGCTGGGCACGCTTCACGCGCGCGACCAGCGCGTCGAGGTCGGCGAGGGTCGATACGGGCATCTGGCACTCCTGTCGTCTGGACGGGGATGCGATCGATCGTTTCCGTCCGAAGGATACCGGCGCGGGACGGGACGTCGTCGGACGTCGCATCGTGACGACACGAGGGTCGTGACCGGACCATGTCGCCGATCACGCGGAGCCCCGCCGGAAGAGACGCCGCCGAGCGGCGCCCTCGTTCTTTTCGGACGCACTGAAAACGATTTCACACGAATCGTCAAGGTGAACCGTGGGGTTTTCGGCCCGATGCGCATTGCTACGGACCCCATGCGCGGCAGTGTGCGGGAGTGCCTTTCGGAATTCCAGCGAAATGATATGTAAACGTTTTCTAATATTGGCCGGCGAAGGCGCGCGCCCGCCGCGAGAGGCCCCGTTTCACGATCGGGTGAGGTCGCTTCGGGGAGGGGCGCGACGGCCCGCGATCCCGGGTCTGGAACCGGCTGGCGCCGTCTCGCCGGTCCGGAGAACGGAATTTTCTCGATGCCGCGAACAAGAGTTGCGCTGCTCTCGGCCGTCCGCCCTCGACGTGGAATGATCGAAGCCGAGACGGGGGCGACCACCCGCCCTTCGCGGACGCCTCGCGGGAAGAGGACCTTCATGACGATCGACTGGCAGAACTTCACGCCCTGGGCCTCGCTCGTCGGCGGCCTCCTGATCGGCCTCTCCGCCGGTGTCCTGGCGCTGCGGTCGGGTCGCATCCTCGGGGTCAGCGGCCTCGTCGCGGGCCTCTTCGAGGCCGACGACGAATGGCGCGGCCGTCTCGCCCTGATCGCCGGTCTGGTCGCCGCCCCGGTCCTGCTCGGGCTGGTCGCGCCGCTCGCCGCGCCGACCCTCGACGCGGGGTGGCTCGCGGTGATCGGCGGCGGCCTTCTGGTCGGCTTCGGCACCCGGCTCGCCGGCGGCTGCACCTCCGGTCACGGGGTCTGCGGCCTGTCGCGCCTCTCGCCGCGTTCGATGGTCGCGACCGGCGTCTTCATGGCGGCGGCGGTGGCGACCGTCTTCGCCGTCCGTCATCTCGCCTGACGAGGTCGATCATGCGCCCGCTCTTCACCTTCTCCGTCGGTCTCGCCTTCGGGCTCGGCCTCTGCCTCTCCGGCATGACCCTGCCGTCGAAGGTGCTCGGCTTCCTCGACGTCGCCGGCGCCTGGGATCCCTCGCTCGCCTTCGTCATGGGCGGCGCCGTCGCCGTCGGTCTGGTGCTGTTCCGTCTCGCCCGCTCCCGCCTCGCGCCGCCGCCGGCGAGGATCGATCGCGGTCTGGTGGCCGGCAGCGCCCTCTTCGGCATCGGCTGGGGCCTGGTCGGCTTCTGCCCGGGGCCGGCGCTCGCGGCGCTCGGCGTCGGCGAGCCGAAGGCCCTCGCCTTCGTCGCGGCGATGATCGCCGGCACCCTGGCGCATCGCCTCGTCGCGGCGCCGAAGGCGGCCGTCCTCGGCCTCGATCTCGCCCGCCCGCGCGAGACCTGCGGCGCCTGAAACGAGTGATCCGAGGCGCGCGGGCTCAGCCCAGGAAGCGCCGCATCACAGCGGCGATGTCGTCGCCGTCGTTGTCGCCGATCACCTCGTCGGCGATCGCCTTCAGCCCCGGCGCGGCATTGCCCATGGCGACGCCGTGGCCGACCGCCGAGATCATCGAGACGTCGTTGAGATTGTCGCCGAACGCGAGGATCTCGTCCGGCGCGATGCCCCGCGTCGCCGCCCATTCGACGAGACGCGGCCCCTTGCTGGCCCCGGTCACCATCACGTCCCAGCGGTTGGTCCAGGACGATTCGATGTTGAACCCGTCGAGCGCCTCGGCCTCGCGGTGCCAGTCGGCGAGCGCCTCGGTGTTCTCGGAGGAGACGACGAGCTTCCAGACCAGCGGCGCCGCCTCGATCGTCGCCTCGAAACTCGCGACCTGCTCGAGACGCGGCCTGAGGCGCTCGGGAAAGCCGTTGCCCCAGGCGGCGAGCCCGTCGAGATGCGGCGTCGCGACCTCGAAGGTCATGGCGTCGCGCACGTAGAGCAGGCAATGGACGTCGTGGCGGCGGCAGAGCGCGACCATCTCGCGCGCCTTCGCCTTGTCCATCGACCGGGCGAGCAGCGGCCGCTCTTCGGCGAAATCGTAGACATAGGTGCCGTTGCAGCAGACCGCCGGGGTCGTGAGCCCGAACTCCGCATGGAGCGGCCGCGCCAGGACGTGATGCCGGCCGGTCACCACGACCACCGTCACCCCTCTGGCGCTCGCCTCGTCGACGGCCTGCCGGGTGCTCGGGCGCAGACGGCCGCGACCGTCGAGCGAGGTGCCGTCGAGGTCGAGCGCGACGAGGCGGATCGATCGGGTGGACATGGCGTTCGTCTCCTCGTCGCGCGCGCCCGTCCGAAGGCGGCCGGGGCGCCGACCCGAGACGTCATACGACGACCCGCGTCGCGCCGAAAGCCGGGACGCGGGCGGGGCAGATCCGTCGTGAGCGCGGCTCTTCTCAGCGCGTCTCGAAACGGACCGAGACCGAGGAGCGGAAGACCCCGCCCGGCGGCGGCGGCAGGCGCACCGCCCCCATCATCGCATGGACCGCCCCGTCGAGGATCGCCTGCCCGCTCGAGCGCTGGATCGAATGGGTGACGATCGTGCCGCGCGGCCCGACCGTGAAGGCGACCACCACCACCCCGGTCACGTTCGCCTCGCGCGCCGCCGACGGATAGTGACGATGCCGCCGGATCTCGCCGGCGACGAGCGAGGCATAGGAGGCAGCCGCCGCGCGCCGCGCCGCCCCCTCCGCCGCGCGCCGCGCCGCCTGGGCGGCGGCGTCGATCGACGCGGTCCGGCGTGGCTCGGCCGGCTCGGTCCGGCGTTTCGGCGGCTTTTCCCGGCGCTCCTCGCGCAGGATCGTCGGCCGCTGCGGTGGAGGCGGCGGCAGCGGCGCCGCCTCGGGCACGGGGACCGGCTCGGGCTCGGGCGTCGGTTCGGGCGTCGGTTCGGGCGTGGGCTCCGGTGGAGGCGTGACGGGAGGCGGCGTCTCGCTCGCCACCGGCTCGGGCGTCGGTTCGGGTTCCGGGACGGGCTCGGGGACGGGCTCGGGGACGGGTTCGGGCGGCGTCGGCGTCTCGGCGCGGGCGGCCTCGCTCGGCAGCATCTCCGGCGCCGCCGCCGGGCTCGGCTCGGTCTCGGCGACGAGGCTGATCTCGACCGGCCCTTCGCCCGGCGTCACTCGTTCCTCCGCCCTGAGGAGCAGGGCGCCGGCATGGACGAGGAGGACGACCGCCACCGCGATCGGCCTCAGCCACGGCGGACGCGGCGCCCCTTCGGTCACGGCGCGGCCTCTGCGGGAGGCCGGCTCTTGGAGATCAGCGCGATCCGGGTGAGCCCGTCGGCGGCGAGCCGGTCGATCACGGCGACGACGTCGCCATAGGGCGCGTCGCGATCGCCGCGCACATGGATCGGCCGATCGTCCCGCGCGCCGAGCCGAGCGCGGATGGTGGCGACGAGATCGTCGGCCGCGACCGGGTCCGTCCCGACCGCGAGGCCGCCGTCGCGGCCGACGGTCACCACGATCGGTTCGGCCGGCGGCAGCGGCCGCGCCGTCGAGGCATGCGGCAGATCGACCTTCAGGCCCGCCGCGAGCATCGGCGCGGTGATCATGAAGACCACCAGCAGCACCAGCATCACGTCGACCAGCGGCGTCACGTTGATGTCGGCGAGCGGGCGATGACGGCGCCCCTGGGTCGGAAGACGGGCGTGGAGGTTCATGACGGGGGGCCTCCTTCGACGAGATCGACGGCATGGGCCTCGATCGCGTCGGCGAGATCGGCCGCGACCGCCCCGAAGGCGGCGCCGAGCCGGGTGTAGCCGACCGAGGCGGGAATGGCGGCGGCGAGCCCGTAGGCGGTCGCCGCCAGCGCCTCGGCGATGCCGGGGGCGACCACGGCGAGGCTGGTGTCCTTGGCGGCGGCGATGCCGGCGAAACTCGCCATGATGCCCCAGACCGTGCCGAAGAGCCCGACGAAGGGCGCGACCGAGGCGATCACCGCCAGATCCGGCAGCCGCCCCTCGGCGCGCGTGAGGAGCGCCCGCGCCGCCCGGTTCATCGCCTCGGCGAGGCGGTGGCGTTTCTCGCCGGTGGTCTCCGCCGGCAGGGTCCGGCGGGCGGCTTCGTCCCCGGCCGCGAGGATCGGCCGGGTCGGCCCGCGCCCCTCGTGGAGCGCGGCGATCGCCCGCCGCAGGCGCCACAGCGAGACCCCCGCCTCGACGATCAGCACCCAGCACCACACCGAGGCGAGGCCGAGCAGGATCATGACGGACCGGCCGACGAGGCCGGCGCTCTCGAAGAGCCCGAGCGGGGTGAGCGTGACTGTGTCCATGAGCGGGTCCGATCGAGGGGCGATCCGGGCGGCGGCCGGAGGCGAGGGGAGGCGCGGCGGTCGGCCCGCCGCGCCTCCGGTCCGTCAGAACTTCACCGTCGCGCCGGCCCAGAAGGTGCGGCCGGGACCGGCGACGCCCTGGAGGACGCCGGTGGTCTTGAAGGTGGTGAAGTCGACCCCGCCGAGCGGCAGCACGTAAGACTGGTCGAGGATGTTGTCGACGCCGACGTCCAGGCGGACGTTGTTCCATTGATAGCCGCTGCGCCAGTTGAGGAGGGCATAGCCCGCCGTCGTCAGCTCGCGCCGGGTCTCGGAGACGTCGGTCTTCTCGGCGACCATCTGCACGTCGACGTGGTTGGTCCAGGCGCCGAGACGATGATCGAGGCCGATCCGGCCCTCGAGCGGCATCACCCGATAGAGCCCGTCGCCGGTGTCGATGTTGCGGCCGTGGGTGTAGGAGAGGCGTCCGGTCAGATCGAAGCGGCCCCAGGTCTCCGAAGACCAGATCTTCGCCGCCGCCTTGGCGTCGAAGCCCCAGAGCTCGGCGTCGTGGTTGGCGAACTTCAACAGCACGAACGGATTGGGGGCGGTCCAGCTGGTCGAGGTGATGCGGTCGGCGTCGATGTAGTTCTCGACGTAGCTGTAATAGGGCGTCACCTCGAGGCTCCACGCCTCGCGGGCCGCGTCGTGCAGCTTGAAGGTCGCGGAGAGCGTGTGGGCCACTTCCGGCTTCAGGTCGATGTCGCCGACATAGCCGTTGGCGTCGCCGAACCAGGTGGTCATCGACGCGGCCATGCGGCTCGACGACCACGCGTAGCGCTCGTAGAGGTTCGGCGAGCGGGTCTTGCGGGCGTAGCCGAACTCGGTGTCGAGCCGCTCGTTCGGGGTCCAGCGGGCGAGCGCCGTCAGATCGAAGTTGACGTCGGTCTTGGCGTGGCTGCGCGCGTTGAAGGCGGCGGCGTCGAGCGGATAGAGGAACATCGCCGGCATGTCGGTGCGGGTGTTGTAGCCCTGGACGTCGCCGGTATCCATCCACACGGTGTCGTTGCGGACGCCGAACAGGGTCTTCCACTCGTTCGACCACACGTGTTCCCACTCGACGAAGGTGCCGAGCCGGATGCGGCGGCCGTCGTGGATGTTCTCGAAGGTGTTGCAGCACATGCCGGCCTTGCCGGTCACCGGCGGCCACCAGTCGTCGAGGGTCGTCGCCTGCAACTCGTTGCCGATCCGGATCACGTCCGCCTTCGACCAGTCGACGTCGCCCTTGACCGACCAGCCGAGATCGTTGCCGCGCGTGTCCATCGGCATGCCGGTGGTGGGGGTCGATCCGCCCTTGTCGGCGAGGAAGTTCATGACGTGGTCGGTGTGGTGCCAATAGGCGCGGGCGTCGATCCGCCCCCACGAGGTGTCGCCCTGATAGCGCAGGGTTCCGAACACGCCGCGATTGTCGGTCATGTCCATGCGCTGGTTGACGAAGCCCTGGTAGGGGATGTGCTGGAACCCGCCCGAGATCGAGAAGAGCCCGTCGGCGGTCTTCTTCGAGAGCGTCAGCAGATGGTTCTGGGTGGCATATTCGGTCGAGCGCACCATGACGTCGCCGCCGGCGCGGTAGTTGCGCGCCTGCGAGGCCGAGCCGGAATAGTCGAGCGCCCATTCCGGGGTCGCCAGCGAGAGGGTCGCGGAGGTGCCCATGCCGTCGCCGTTGGAACGGTAGAAGGCGGAGACCGAGCCGTGGACGGTGAAGGCGGCGCCGGGCGCGGCGAACTGCGGCGCCTTGGGCTCGACGATGATCGAGCCGGCGATGGAATCGCCGCCCTTGGAGACCGGGGTCACGCCCGAGAGTACCTCGACCGAGCCGATCGCCGAGGGGTCCACATAGGAGAGCGGCGGGTTCATGTGGTTGGCGCAGGCCGAGGTGATCGCCATCCCCATGGTGAGGACGTTGATGCGGTCGTCGGCGAGCCCGCGCATCACGGGAAGGCTGGAGACGCCGCCGCCGGCCGCCGCCTGGACGCCGGGAATGGCGGTCATCATCGCGCCCGTGTCGGGGCTCGCCGCGCTCGCCTCGGCGAGCGGCGCGCCGGTCAGCGTGAAGGCGCCGAGCGGTGAGGCGAGGCCGGGCGCGCGTCCCGCCGGGGCGGGCTCGGCCGGCTTGTCGGCGGTCACCACCACTTCGGGGAGGGGCGCGGTGTCGGCGGGAGCGGCGAGGGCGGGAAGCGAGGCGCCGAGCACGGCGGAGAGCGAGAGGAGCGCGGTGCTCCCCATGAATCGAAGACGGATCATGATCGTATCCTGAGACGGCACGGCGCGGCGAACGGCGCGTGCGGCCGAGGGAAGGCGCCGTCGTGCCTCGTGAGGCATCGACGCGCGCGGCTCGTCGTCGTCAGGAGAAGGCGGGTGGGGCGCGGCCGCGAATGTGATCGAGCAGGCGCGGCGCCACCACCGCCTCGACGTCGAGGCGCCATTGGACGATGCGGCCGGCCGGCGTCGGCATCGGCGGCAGCGCGATCGCGGGCGGCGGGGCGATCCCGCCGGCGGCGACCAGCTGGCACAGGCCGCAGGCGTCGCCGTGGCGCACCACGACCGGGTCGACGGTGGTGCGCCGGTCGAGGGTGACCTGATCCTGGGCGCAGACGATGATGTCGACCAGCGGGTCGAAGGTCATCCGCATCATCGCCGCGCTCGATCCCACCGGCGCGAAGATCTGAACGATCATCGCCAGTGCGATCAGAAGCCGGCCGATGTGGACGGAACGACCCGACATGGAACCCCCTTGCTCGATCGAGCCGTAACATCCCGGCTCCCTCGCGCCAATAGGCGGAATTCCACGTATCCACGATGCCGGCGGCGGCGTGTCGTCACATCGTCGTCGCGACCCGGCCGTCGGTGCCGACGAAGATCGCCGAAATGCCCAGCCGCTCGGCGAGGGCGAGCCCCTCGCGCCGGCCGCGCACCATCAGCGCCGTCGCCCAGGCGTCGGCCGCCATGCAGGTCGGCGCCGTCACCGTGACGGCGGCGAGGTCGTTGTCGAGCGGCGCCCCGGTCCTCGGGTCCATCGTGTGCGACAGGGTTCGGCCGCCGACCTCGACGACGTGCCGGTAGTTGCCGGAGGTCGCGACGCTCGCGTCCCGCAGCTCGATCAGGCCGAGGAGATCCCGGCCGGCGCCGTCGGGCCGTTCCTGCCCCACCGCCCAGGCCGCTCCGTCCGGCTTGGTGCCGGCGGCGCGCAGCTCCCCGTCGATGCCGACGAGGAAAGAGGAGAGGCCGGAGCGTTCCGCCTCGCGCGCCAATTCGTCGACGCCGAACCCCTTGGCGATCCCGGAGAGATCGATCCGGAGCGGCGCCAACTTGCGTACCCGCCGCCCCGACGGGTCGAGGATCAAGGTCTTCGGCGGCTCGAACGAGGGACGGCCGGCGATCGCGGCGATCGCCCGTCCGTCCGGCGTGCGGGTGCCGCCGCCGAAGCCCCAGGCGCGGACGAGATCGCCGACCCCGACGTCGAAGGCGCCCTCCGAGAGACGGCCGATCTCGAGCGCCGCGCCGAGGACGCCGAAGAGATCCTCCGGCACCTCGACCCAGGCGCCGACCGGAGCGGCGTTGAGCCGCTCGAGATCGGAGGTCGGCCGCCACGTCGACATCTGGGCCTCGACCCGCTCGACCGCAGCCTGGAGGCGCGTCGCCAGGCCGGTGGAGTCGAAGCCCGCGTCGGCGAAGAAGACCGCCGACCAGCGCGACCCCATGGTCGGCCCGTTGAGGGCGAAGCGATGCGACGGGGTGGTGGGATCAGTAGACGTCTTCGACATAACGTCCCTCCGAGCGCAGCGTGGCGAGATCGAGCCCGACCGGACGGACGATCGCCTCGAGCGTATGGGTCACCGCGAGCGCCATGTCGCGGCCGCCGCACACCAGCACCTGGGCGCCGTGCAGGATCAGGTGACGCAGCCGATGGGCATCGGCGGCGATCCGGTCCTGGACATAGGCGCCGTCGCCGGGATCGCGCGAGAAGGCGGTGCTGAGCGAGGTCAGCCGGCGTTCGGCGAGATGCTGGGCGAGCTCGTGCTCGTAGAGGAAGTCCGACGACGGGCTGCGGCCGCCCCAGTAGAGATGGACCGGACGTCCCTGCGCGTTGGCGCGCACGAAGCCGGCGAGCGGCCCGATGCCGGCGCCCGCGCCGATCAGGATCAGCGGCGCGCGGCTCTCGTTCGGACGGAAGGTCGGATTGGCGCGGATGAAGGCGTCGATCCGCTCGCCGGGCTCGAGATCGTGGAGGAAGGTCGAGCAGAGGCCGCCCGGCTGCAGGCGCACGCAGATCTCGAGGACGCCGTCTTCGGTCGAGGAGGCGAGCGAATAGAACCGCGGCATGGTCTCGCCCGGCGGCAGGATGCCGACGAGGTCGCCGGCCTCGAAGTCGGGCAGCCGGGTCGGCCGTCCGGCCCGCTCGTCGGTCGGCCCGCAGAAGCGCAGGATCGCCACCGGCGCGCCGACCGCGACCCCGTAGTCCTCGCGCTCGACGAGCTGGAGGGCCTGGGTCTTCGGTCGTTCCGCGACGTGTTCGAGCACCAGGTCGTGGCCGAGCGCCGTCCCGAGGTCGCGGCCCCACTGGGCGAATTCCTGCGCCGAGCGCCGGTCGATGCGCTTCATCGGCACGAGCCGGGGGAAGCCCTTCGCGTCGAGCCGGGCGGCGACCTCCTGAGCGAAGCGGGCGAAGTGGGGGAAGGTGCGATCGCCGAAGCCGAGCACGGCCACCGGCATCCGCCCCTCGAAGCGCTCGAGACGCTGGAGGAAGGTCTTGGCCGAGGTCGGCGCGGCGCCGTCGCCCCAGGTCGCGGTGAGGATCAGGAGCCGGCGCGCCGAGGCATGCGCCGAGGAGAGATCGTTCATGGGGGTGGTGTGGACCCGGTGGCCGGCCGCCGTCAGGGCCGCGTGCAGGGTTCCGGCAAAGCCCCAGGTGGTGTTGCCCTCGCTGCCGACCAGGATGACGGTATCGGCCGAGCGCGCCGCGACGTTGCGGGCGATCCGCGGCCGTGCCGAGCGCCGCCGGAGCCACATGGCGATGCCGGTGACGGCGAAGACAGGGACGGCGGCCGAGGAGAGGCCGAGCAGCAGGCCGAGCGCCCAGGCGCCACGCCCGGTGTGCAGCATCTCCATGGTCCGGCCGACCCGCTCGAGCGTCGTCGCCGGGGTGAAGGCGAGACGTTCGCCGGTCGCCGGATCGATCGTCGCCTCGCCGGAGTCGGTGCGCAGGCGGAAGGTGTCGGCCGGATCGCCGGCCGCCGGGAAGGAGAGTTCGCGCAGGCTCCGGACGTCGATGCCGCGCAGGCCGGCGAGACGGGAGATCGGGGCGGGCGCCCCGCCGCTCGCCTCGACGACGGCGCCGGCGGCCTCGCTCTCGGGCAGGAGCCCGAAGGTCGAGGCGGTCATCCACAGGCCGGTCGAGGCGGAGAGGACCAGACCGAAGACGGCGATGCGGCCGAGTTCGCCGTGCAGCCGCTCGGAGAGCGTGCCCCGGATCGGCCGGAACACGGCGCCGAGGCCGCCGAGGCGGGTCACCAGCAGCGCGCCGCCGGAGATCGCCAGCATCAGCATCGCCGCCGCCGCGACCGCCACCGCGATCCGCCCGGCATCGCCCGCCAGGAGCGAGCGGTGCAGATCGACGATGAAGCGCGAGGTCGCCGAGGGCACGTAGGGCCCGAGACCGGCGCCGGTCTTCGGGTCGATCCGCTCGAGGCCGTCGGTCTCGCCGTCCGTGTAGGCGGCGGTGACGGTCCCATCGGCGCGCACCCGGATCGTCTCGACGGCGCCGTGGCGCGCCGCGACCGCCGAGGCGAGATCGGCGACCGAGGTGCCGCTCTCGATCGTCGGCACCGAGAGCCGAGCGATCGTCGGCTCGAGCGAGAGCACCGCGCCGGTCAGGGCGACGAAGGCGAGGCCGAGGGCGAGCACGACGCCCGGCAACGAGTGGAGACGGCGAAGCATGGGGTTCTCCGATCGCTCAGAACGTGACCGAGAAGGATTTGACGTAGCCGCGTCCGCCGACCGCCTTGCCGGAGGCCGAGGTGGCGAGCGGGACGACGATTTCGGAGGGGTTGTCGCGGCCGTCCTCGACGGCGGTGTCGACATGGATCTGATAGCCGGCGTCGATCATCGCGTCGGCGATGTCGAGGCTGATCTTGAGGGTGCGGCCCGAGCCGATGCTGGCGCCGGTGATGCCGTCGACCTGGGAGGCGGCGCCGCCGGAGGCACGCTGCCAGTCGGAGAGGTGGCGCCAGTATTTCGACTTGGCGCCGGCCAGCCACAGCGTGCCCTTGTACTTGCCGGCGGCGTCGGTGACCCACAGCACCACATAGGCGCCGTTGCCGCCGTAGGTCTTGAGGGTGGTCTCGAAGGTGACCTGCCGGGCCTCGGCGAGCGTGGGGGCGACGAGAGCGGCGGTCGCGGCGAGGGCGGAAAGGGCGAGTTTCATGAAATCTGTTCCTCGATGGGACGTGAGGGGGTGGGGCGGCCGGGGATCCGGCCGCCGATCACTTGACCTCGACCTTGGGGCGGGCCTTGCCGTTGAAGAGGCCGTTGTCCGGCACCGGCGCGGCGGGATCGGTCGGGCCGGTCGGGGAGACCGCGCCCATCGCGCCGCCCATCGCGCCGCCCTCGTCGTCGTCGTCGTCCTCGTCGTCGTCGTGGTGGCGCTTGCGCTCGTGATGGTCCTTGCGGCCGTGATCCTTGTCGGCGACGCGCACCCGCGCCTCGCCGCGCTCGGCGGTGGCGGCGTGGGACCGGCCGGCGAGGCCGAGGCGATCGGCGAGGTGGACGTCGTCGGCGGTGGCGGCCAGCGCCGCGACGGCGGTGCCGAGAAGGAGGGTGGTTCCGAGCAGGATGCGCGTCTTCATGGGTGTCTCCCGTCTGTCGTGACGAGGAGACCTTGGTCGGCGCGCCTGACGCCGACCTGAAGGGGGCGCGGAAAGGCGTTCAGCTTCCCGTCAGGCTCGCGGCGAAGTCGTGGCGAAACGCACCGTGGCGCGGAAACCGTCGGCCGCCCCCGGGATCGGCGAGGCGAGCTCGAGGCCGAGCCCGGCGCCCCGGCAGATCGCCGCGGCGATGGCGAGGCCGAGCCCGGAGCCGTCCGAACGGGTCGGACCGCGCTCGAAGGGACGGGTGAGGAGCGCCAGCCGATCGGCCGGCACGATCGCGCCGCGGTTGGAGACGACGAAGGCGCCGTCGTCGAGCCGGACCGTCACCGGCGTGTCCGGCGCGCCGTGTTTGACGGCGTTCTCGACCAGATTGCGGGCGAGGATGGCGAAGGCGTCGGCGTCGAGATCGGAGACGGGCCCGCCCCCCGGCGCGATCCGGACGTCGAGCCGGTCGTCGCAGTCGGTCTGCCGCGCGACCTCCTCGATCACCAGCCGCAACACCGGCGCGAGCGGCGCGGGATGTTCGGCGAGGAGGCCGCCGCCCTCGGCCTTGGCCAGTTGCAGGAGCTTCTCGGAGAGGCGGGCGAGGCGCCGGAGCGCGGCGGCGATCGCCTGGGCCCGTTCGCGCGTCGCGCCCTCCGGCAGTTCGGCGAGGAGACGCTGGGTCTGGGCGAGAGCGGCGGCGATCGGCGTCCGCAATTCGTGGGCGCTGTTGGCGGTGAAGCCGCGCTCCGCCTCGAGCGTGCCCCTGAGGCGCTCGATCAGGGCGTCGACCGCCGCCGCCACCGGCGTCAGCTCGTCCGGCAGACCCGACGAGGTCACCGGCGAGAGATTGCCGCGCCCGCGCCCCTCGATGGCGCGACGGAAGGCGACCACCGGGCCGAGCGTCAGCCGCACCATCATCCACACCCCGAGGAGAGCGATCGGCACCAGCGCGAACAGCGGCCAGACCAGCGCGGTGACGGCGCCGCGCACGGCGGCCTCGCGGTGGCCGAGTTCCTCGGCGGTGGTGACGACGATCGTGCCGCGCACGGCCGCCTCGGAATAGGTGCGCAGGCGCTCGGTGGTGAGGAAGCCCGGCGCCGTGGCCTTCGGCAGCCGCGCCGGATCGGCGTCGCTCGATTGCAGGAGGACCCGGCCCTCGCCGTCGCGCACCACCCAGGTGATGGTCTCGCGATGCGTGCCGATCGGCGCCATGTGCTGCGTGGTGCTGTCGGCGTCGCGCGCCAGCACCTCCGAATAGGCGAGCGGCAACACCCGCTGCGCCACTTCCTGGAGCGCGCTGTCGAAGACCTCGTCGATCTCGCGGCGGAGCACCAGCCCGGCGAGAGCCGCCGCGCCGAGCCACAGCAGCGCGATCGCCACCGCCAGACCGAGGGCGAGGCGGGTTCTGAGGCTCCAGGTCGCCCGCGCGCCGCTCACGGCGCCCCCCCGGGACGGCCGAGCCGATAGCCCATGCCGCGCACCGTCTCGATCACGTCCGATCCGAGCTTCTTGCGCAGTCGGGCGATGTAGACCTCGATCGTGTTGCTCTCGACCTCGGCGTCGAAGGAATAGAGCCGCTCCTCGAGTTGCGGTTTCGACATCAGCTGATTGGGTCGCTGCACCAGCGCCTCGAACAGCGACCACTCGCGCGCCGTCAGCGACACGGCGCGGCCGTCGCGGCGCACCGACCGGGCCGCGAGATCGACCTCGAGCGGGCCGATCGTGACGAGCGGATTGGGATTTCCGGCGTAGCGCCGCCCGACCGCCTTGATCCGCGCCGACAGTTCGAAGAGGTCGAAGGGCTTCACCAGATAGTCGTCGGCGCCGGCGTCGAGCCCGGCGATCCGGTCGGAGATCTGATCGCGGGCGGTGAGAATGACGACCGGCGTGACGTCGCCCGCCGCCCGCCGCGCCTTGAGGAAGTCGAGGCCGCGCCCGTCGGGCAGCATCAGGTCGAGGAGGACCAGATCGAAGGCGGCCGAGAGGATCGCCTCGCCGGCGGCGTCGAGGCGCTTTACCCAGTCGACGGTGTGGCCGTCGGCGGCGATCTGGTCGCGCACCGCCTGACCGAGCATGGGATCGTCCTCGACGAGAAGAATGCGCATGGGTCGCCTCGATCGGGTCGCCTCGATGGATGTCGCGCCACCCTATCGCGCCGAGGCCGCGAACGGATCCCCCCGTTTGCGCGCGCGCGTTCAGCAGGCCTTCAGGTCCGCGTGCCATGATCCCCTCACTTGGTATGGAGTGAGGATCTTGGCGAGAGCTCTGGTGTCGTCGTCGTTCGCGATCGTGTTCGCGGCTCTCATCGCATCGCCGTCGGCCTGGGCCGATCGCCGCTGCGCCGTGCCGCTCGCCGATTGGCAGCCGCGTCAGGCGCTCGAGAGCCGCCTCGCCGCCGACGGCTGGACCGTGCTGTCGATCCGCACCGACGACGGCTGTTACAAGGTCTCGGCGAAGAACGCGCGCGGCGAGGTGATGAAGGCCAAGTTCGACCCCGCCACGCTGGAGCGCGTCACCGGCGATCGTCACGGCCACGGCGGCCGCGACGACGACCGTGGCGACGACGATCACTGAGCCTCACGGCGAGGCCGGCCCGCTCGAGAGGTCCCGAGGGGCCGAGGCCCGCCGCGCGCACCGCCGATCAGCCGAGCCAGCCGCCGATGTCCTCCGCCTTGGGCAGGCCGCCCGCGTGGACCACCTTGCCGTCGACGACGATGCCGGGGGTCGAGGCGATGCCCCAACCGGCGATGGCGGCATAGTCGGTCACCTTCTCGATGGTGATGGGGATGCCGAGCCGATCGGCCTCCGCCTGCACCATCTCGGCGGTGGTCTGGCAGCGTTTGCAGCCGGGACCGAGCACCTTGACGTCCTTCATGGGGTCTTCTCCTTGCCTGCCCTCACGCGAAGAGGGCGTTGAACAGCCAGCCGACCGCGAGGATGCCGGCGCCGACGACGGCGATGAACACGGCGATCAGTTTCACGGTCAGAACCTTGCGCAGGATGATCATCTCGGGCAGCGACAGCGCGATCACGCTCATCATGAAGGCGAGCACGGTCCCGAGCGCCGCGCCCTTGGTGAGCAGCGCCTCGACCACCGGGATGATGCCGGCGGCGTTGGAATACATGGGGATGCCGACGACCACGGCGGCGGGAACCGACCACCACGCCTCGCGTCCCATGATCGAGGCGATCAGATCGACCGGCGCCCAACCATGGATGAAGGCGCCGGCGGCGATGCCGACGATGATCCACATCCACACCTTGCCGACGATGTCCTTCACCGCGTCGATGCCGGCGCGGATCCGGTCGACCACGGTCACGGTCGCGACCGGCAGATCGGCGGCGCCGGCCCGTACGTTCAGCACCCATTCCTGCAGCCAGCCCTCGAGATGCAGCCGCCCGATCACCCAGCCGGCGACGATGGCGACGCCGAGCCCGAAGCCGAGATAGGTCAGCGCGACCTTCCAGCCGACCAGCGCGAGCAGGAGCCCGAGCGCCACCTCGTTGACCATCGGCGCGGCGATCAGGAACGAGAAGGTGACGCCGAGCGGCACCCCGGCCGAGACGAAGCCGATGAAGAGCGGCACCGCCGAGCACGAGCAGAACGGCGTGACGATGCCGAGCGAGGCGGCGGCGACGTTGCCGATCCCCTCGCGGCGCCCGGCGAGGAGCGCGCGGGTGTGCTCGGGCGAGAAGAAGCTGCGCACGATCCCCATGGCGAAGACCACGAGCGTGAGCAGCATCAACACCTTCGGCGTGTCGTAGACGAAGAAGGCGACGGCGTCGGCGGCATGGCTTCCCGGCGTCAGCGGCAGCGCCGCGACGACCGCGTCGGCGAAGCCCGGCAGCAGGCCGTAGACGAAGAACCAGACCGCGACGAAGGCCACGGTCCCACCGACCCACAGGCCGGTGTGGGCGTTCGGTGCCCCCCTCGGGGCCGGCGCGGAACAGGCGTTGGTCATGCGGCTTCCTCCTCGTCCTCGACGGCGGCGACCGGCAACGCCAGAACCGCGTCGACCACCGCGACGATCAGCGGATCGAGGCGGGGCTTGCGGCGATAGCGGACCCATTGGGCGTCGCGGCGATCGCCGACGAGACCGGCGGTCTTCAGCGCGCTCATGTGCCGCGACATCCGCGACTGGCTGGCGCCGAGCTTCCCCATCAGCTCGCAGACGCAGTGTTCCTGTCCGTCCCACAGGAGACGCAGCGCCTCGAGGCGGGTTGGATCGGACAGCACGGACATCAGGTCGGTGGGGGTCATCGCGGGGTCCTGGTCGTGTCGGGCGCACCGAATGTGGAAATGCGGACTAGCGCATATGCTGAGAGGAGAATGGGCGCATGTCAATCGAGGGACAACACGGATCTCGCGTCGTCGTCGGCGCATCGCCGCTCGTGGAGGTGTGACGGGCGCCGAAATCCGCCTCGCCTTCGCCGCCGTCGTCGGCCCGCCGGTCGAGGTTTCGGTGAGGATCGCGCCGGCCGATGTGGCGCCGTGGACGCGCGGGCGCTATGTCCGGAAGGAACGGCCCACCCGACCCCGATCGCCGCGAGAGGAACCGAGATCCATGACCGTCGTCGTCTACCACAACCCGAAATGCGGCACCTCGCGCAACACCCTGGCGCTGATCCGCCACGCCGGGATCGAGCCCGAGGTGATCGAATATCTGAAGACGCCGCCGTCGCGCGAACGCCTCGTCGAGCTGATCGCCGCCATGGGCGTGCCGGTGCGCTCGGTCATCCGCGAGAAGGGCACGCCCTACGCCGAGCGCGGCCTCGCCGACCCGAGTCTGACCGACGATCAGCTGATCGACGCGATGATCGCCGATCCGATCCTGATCAACCGGCCGATCGTCGTCACCGAGAAGGGCGTGCGCCTCTGCCGTCCCTCCGAGCTGGTGCTCGATCTCCTGCCGGCGATGCCGAAGGCCGAGTTCCGCAAGGAGGACGGCGAACCCGTCCTCGACGCCGAGGGTCGTCCGGTCGCCGGCCGCGCCTGAGATCGCGCCTTTCGGCCCCGTCGGTGCGGCTCTCGCCCGGTCGGGGACGAAAGGTGAAGAATTCATATCGATTGAAAGCAGAATGAAAGCGGAGGTCGGCATCCTGCCTCCCGAGCCTCCCCGGTCCCGAGCGCGGGACGAGAAGGGAGGCGTGGAAACGTCAGGAGAACGACATGTCTTTCAAGACTTGGGCGGCCGCTTCCGTGGCCCTCGCGACGATCACCGCGGCCGCGACCCCCGCTCTCGCGCTCGACAAGGTCACCATCATGGTGGGCGGCATCGAGAAGCAGATCTACCTGCCCGCCAAGCTCACCGAGCAGCTCGGCTTCTTCAAGGAAGAGGGCATCGAGGTCGAGCTCCTCTCCGAGCCGGCCGGCGTCGACGCCGAGAACGAGATGCTGGCGGGCGCGGTCCAGGGCGTGGTCGGCTTCTACGACCACTGCGTCGACCTCCAGGCCAAGGGTAAGTTCGCCATGTCGGTGGTTCAATTCTCGCGCGCCCCTGGCGAGGTCGAGATGGTCTCCACCAAGCACCCCGAGATCAAGTCGCCGGCCGACTTCAAGGGCAAGTCGCTCGGCGTGACCGGGCTCGGCTCCTCCACCAACTTCCTCACCCAGTATCTGGCGGTGAAGAACGGCGTCGCGCTCGGTGAGTTCACCACGCTGCCGGTCGGTGCCGGCACCACCTTCATCGCCGCCATGCAGCAGGACAAGATCCAGGCCGGCATGACCACCGAGCCGACCATCTCGCGCCTCCTGAAGACCGGCGACGCGGCGGTCCTGATCGACATGCGCACCCCGGAAAAGACCAAGGAAGCCCTCGGCGGCACCTATCCCGCGGCCTCGCTCTACATGTCCGCCGCCTATGTCGAGAGCCACAAGGCCGAGGTCCAGAAGCTCGCCAACGCCTTCGTCAAGACGTTGAAGTGGATGTCGACCCATTCGGCCGAGGAGATCACCGACAAGATGCCCAAGGACTATTGGGCCGGCGACCGCGCCATGTACGTGAAGGCGATCGCCGACGGCAAGGCGCAGTTCACCCCCGACGGCGTCATGCCCGAGGACGGTCCGGCGACGGTCCTCGCGGTGCTCTCCGGCTTCTCCAAGAACGTCAAGGGCAAGCAGATCGACCTCGCCAAGACCTACACGACCGAGTTCGTGAAGAAGGCGCAGTGATCCCCCTCTCCCGGGGCGGCGCGAGCCACCCCGGGCCCTGATCGCGGGCCGGCCGGCGCCGCCCCGCCTGTCCCGGATCCTCTTTCTCCCGACCCATTCTCGGACGGCGGCGCGGCGACGCGTCGGCCGCAGGAGCCCCATGGCCACGATCACCCCTTCCGGCGACGGACCGGCCGTCGAACTGATCGACGTCGAGCGTCGCTTCCTCACCCCCGACGGCCGCTCGATGACGGCGATCCGCGACTTCTCCATGACCGTCGGCCGTGGCGAGTTCGTCGCGGTGGTCGGCCCGACCGGCTGCGGCAAGTCGACCACCCTCGGCCTCGTCTCCGGCCTGTCGCAGCCGACGCTCGGCTCGGTGAAGATCTTCGGCGAGCCGGTGACCGGCATCGACCCGCGCGTCGGCTTCGTCTTCCAGACCGACGCGCTCTTCCCCTGGCGCACGGTGATCGACAACGTCGTCGCCGGCCCGCTCTTCCGCGGGCGGTCCAAGGAGGAGGCCTACGAGGGCGCGCGCTCCTGGCTGAAGCGGGTCGGCCTCGCCAGGTTCGAGAACCACTATCCCCATCAGCTCTCCGGCGGCATGCGGAAGCGCGTGGCGCTCGCCCAGACCTTCATCAACGAGCCGAAGATCCTCTTGATGGACGAGCCCTTCTCGGCGCTCGACGTGCAGACCCGCGTGGTGATGCACGAGGAGCTCCTGAACCTCTGGTCGGAGCAGCAGGCCTCGGTGATCTTCGTCACCCACGACCTCGAGGAGGCGATCGCGCTCGCCGACCGGGTCTATGTGCTGACCAACGGCCCGGCCACGGTGAAGTCGATCTACACGATCGACCTGCCCCGCCCGCGCGTCGTCGCCGACATCCGCTATCAGCCCCGCTTCATCGAGATCTCGCACACGATCTGGAACGATCTGCGCGAGGAAGTTCAGGCGGGCTATTCCCGCTCGGCCGCCTGAGGAGGGACGCCATGACCGACGTCACCACGCTGCCCGCCGCCATCGGCGAAAGCCTCTCCGCCGGCGAGACGCCCGGCGCCCGCGCCGCCCGCCTGCGCCATTACAAGGTCCTCGCCTGGCGCTGGGCCATCCTCGTCGCCTTCCTCGGCGGCTGGGAACTGACCGCCGGCCACGGCGTGATCGATCCCTTCTTCTTCTCTCAGCCCTCGGCGATCGTCGTGCGCCTGTGGGAATGGGCGACCGAGGGCACAGCCGAGGGGCCGCTGTGGTTCCATCTGTGGGTGACCATGGAGGAGAGCCTCATCGGCTTCTTCACCGGCGCCGCCGCCGGCATCGTGGTCGGCATCGCGCTCGGCCGCAACCGCATGCTCGCCGACGTCTTCTCGATCTACATCAAGGTGATCAACTCGATCCCCCGCGTCGTGCTGGCGCCGATCTTCATCATGATCTTCGGCCTCGGCCTCGGCTCGAAGGTGGCGCTCTCCTTCGTCATGGTGTTCTTCGTGGTCTTCTCCAACGCCTTCCAGGGCGTGCGAGAGGCCGACCGCAACATGATCGCCAACGCCCAGATCCTCGGCGCCTCGCCGTGGCAACTGACCCGCTCGGTGATCGTGCCCTCCGCGATGAGCTGGATCTTCGCCTCGCTCCACGTCTCCTTCGGCTTCGCCATCGTCGGCGCCATCGTCGGCGAGTTCGTCGGCTCGCGCTACGGCATCGGCCTGCTGATCAACGTCGCCAAGGGCTCCTTCGACGCCGCCGGCATGTATGCCGCGATCGTCATCATCATGGTGGTGGCGCTCGCCGCCGACTGGGCGATGACGAGGCTCGAGCACAAACTCGCCAAATGGCGGCCGCAGCCGCACGGCGAGCAGACCTGACCACGTCCCGACGGAAGACCGCGACCTCTCGACCCCGCCCCCTCCGGGCGGGGTCTCTTTCGTCTCACGCCGACACCGGAAACCGCACCACCACCCTGAGGCCCGATCGTCCGTCGGCGCGCGGCCCGAGGGCGATCGTCCCGTCGTGGGCGCCGACCGCCTCGCGCACCACCGAGAGGCCGAGGCCGGTTCCGGTCGGGTCGGAGCGATCGAGCCGGTGGAACCGCTCGAACACCCGCTCCCGCTCGGCCTCGGGAATGCCCGGCCCGTCGTCCTCGACGGTGAGCTCGATCGCCCCCTCTGGAGACGCGAGCCGCACCACCACCTCGCCGCCCTCCGGCGCGTGACGCAGCGCGTTCTCGACCAGATTGACCACGATCTCGCCGAGCAGGGTCTCGTGACCGACGAAGGGGAGCGTCGCCGGCTCGGCCTCGAAGGCGAGATCGACGCCGCGCTCGAGCGCCAGTGGCGCGAGATCGTCGAGCCGGCCGCGCAGCACCGCGACCAGATCGAGCGGCGCCTTGCGCAGCGCGTCGGTGCCGCGCTCGGCGCGGGCGAGCGACAAGAGCTGATTGACGAGGCGGTTCATCGCCCCGACCGAACGGTCGACGGCGCGCAGCGCCTCGCGCGCCGCCTCGGGGCTCGTCTCGGCGAGGCCGACGTTCGCCTGGGTCTTGAGGATGGTCAGCGGCGTGCGCAGTTGATGGGCGGCATTGGCGACGAACCGCCGTTGGATCGCCACGTCGCCCTCGATCCGCGCGAAGGCGTCGTCGAGCGCGGTGGCGAGGGGGCGGAGTTCGCTCGGCAGCGCCTCGTCGGCGAGCCGGTCGGGACGCTCGGGATCGCGCGCGAGCACGCGGTCGCGCAGGCGCGTCAGCCGGGCGAGCCCGCGCGTCAGCCCGTAGACGGCGAGGACGCAGGCGGCGGCGACCAGCAGCACCTGATCGCGCAGGGCCTTGAGCCACAGTTCCGAGACCAGCCGATCGTGGTTCCTGAGCGTCGAGCCGACCACGACCAGCCCGTTGCGGGTGCCGGCGGCCGAGACGATCGGCTGCGCCAACGCCACCGCGCGCACCGGCCGGCCCTGGAACGTCCCGTCGAAATGCAGGGGCGCGAGCCCCTTCGGCGGGGTCGGCGGCATCGGGCCGTCGGCATAGCCGGTGATCAGGTCGCCGTCGGGGTCGAGCACCCGGTAGACCACCCGGTCGGGCTCGTCGGAGACGAACATCTCGAGCGCCGCCGGCGGGATCGGCGCCTCGATCACGTCGTCGATGCTCTGGATCCGCTCGGCGATCACCCGCGCCGAGGCGGTCAGGGTGCGGTCCTGGACGAGATCGGCGGTGGAGCGGGCGTCGAGATAGGTGGTTCCGACGTTGAACGGCACCAGCGCCGCGAGCGGCACGCCGAGACGCAGCAGGAGCTCGGTCCGAAGGCTCGCCCGCCTCATCGCTCGGTTCCGAGCAGATAGCCGAGGCCGCGCATCGTCACCACCGCGACCCCCGATCCCTCGAGCTTCTTGCGCAGCCGGTGGACGTGGATCTCGATCGCCGCCGGATTGGCCTCCTCGTCGACGCCGAACACGGTGTCGTAGAGGCTCTCCTTGCGCACCGGCTTGCCGTTCTTGAGGATCAGCGCCTCGAGCACCGCGCTCTCGCGCGGGGTCAGCGCCAGCGGCGCCTCGGCGAGGGTGAAGGCGCGGGTGGTGCCGTCGTAGACGAGCGGGCCGAACCGCACCTCCATCGCCCGATTGGGGCGGGTGCGGCGGAACTGGGCGCGGATCCGCGCCTCGAGCTCGCTCGGCTCGAACGGCTTGATCAGATAGTCGTCGGCGCCGGCGTCGAGGCCGCGCACCCGGGCGCTGACCGCGTCGTTGGCGGTGAGGATCAGGACCGGCGTCGCCGTGTCGCGGGCGCGAAACCGCTTCAGGATCTCCCAGCCGTCGAGGCCGGGCAGATCGAGGTCGAGGATCACCAGATCGTGGCCGCCGATGCGCAGCGCGGCCTCGGCCTCCTCGCCGTCGTGGACGAGGTCGATCGTGTAGTTCTCGCGGCGCAACAGCCGAGCGAGCCATTCGGCCAGTTCGCGATTGTCCTCGGCCAGAAGCAGACGCATGGGACGCGACCACGGGCGCGTCGGCGGGCCCGTCCCACCGATCGGGCGGTGATCATGACCACGTCGCCCCGCCCTCGGCAAGGGTGGGACGCGCGCCGGCGGCGCGCGAGGCGATCCGCGACCTTGGTCGAAAATCGCGGCACCGAGACGATCCGTCGTCGCGACCCGGCTGGCGGGCGAGCGTCGGCGGGATTATCGTGTGGCCATGTTCAACGAAGACGAACTCGAGCGCTACGCGCGCCACATCGTGCTCGCCGACGTCGGCGGTCCCGGTCAGCAGAAACTGAAGGCGGCCCGTGTGCTCGCCATCGGCGCCGGCGGTCTCGGCGCGCCGATCCTGCAATATCTCGCCGCCGCCGGCGTCGGCACCATCACCACCGTCGACGACGATACGGTGTCGCTCTCCAACCTCCAGCGCCAGGTGATCCACGGCACGCCCGATCTCGGCCGCCTCAAGGTCGAGAGCGCGCGCGACGCCATGCTCAGGATCAATCCGAACGTCGTGGTGAACACGGTCGCCGCCCGCTTCACGCCGGCCAATGCCGCCGCCCTCGTCGCCGATCACGACGTCGTCGTCGACGGCTCGGACAATTTCACGACCCGCTTTCTCGCCGCCGACACCTGCTTCGCGGTGGGGCGGCCGCTGGTCACCGCCGCCGTCTCCGAATTCGACGGGTCGATCACCACGCTGAAACCCTACGAGACCGGCGCCGACGGCGAGCCGAATCCGAGTTGGCGCTGCCTCTTCCCCGAGCCGCCGCCGCCCGGTCTGGTGCCGGCCTGCGTCGAGGCGGGCATTCTCGGCGCCGTCGTCGGGGTGCTCGGCACACTCGCCGCGACCGAGGTGCTGAAACTGATCACCGGCGTCGGCGAACCGCTGATCCGCCGCTTCCTGATGGTCGACTTGAAGACGATGCGCTTCGACACGATCGACTATCGCCGCAACCCGAACACGGCGGTGCCGAAGGTCCCCCAGCCGGCGTGAGCCGGCGAAAGGGAAAATGTTCGGCGTGAGCCGGCGAAAGGGAAAATGTTCGGCGTGAGCCGGCGAACGGGCGACCGTCCGGCGAGAGCCGGGTGGGGTCGCCCGCTCCGCCGGGCCGTCTCACATGCCGCGGATCTGCGGGCGCAGGCTGCGCGAGGCCGGTTCCTTCATGGTCTCGCGCCACGGCGCCGAACGATAGACGCCGAGGATCCGGTAGTCGGCGAAGAAGCCGAGCTCCTCGAGCGCCAGCGCGAGGCCGCGCTCGCTCGGATGGCCCTCGACGTCGGAGAGGAACTGGGTCGCGGTGAAATAGCCGTCGACCATGTAGCTCTCGAGCTTGGTCATGTTGATGCCGTTGGTGGCGAAGCCGCCGAGCGCCTTGTAGAGCGCCGCCGGCACGTTGCGCACCTTGAAGACGAAGGTCGTCATGATCGGCCCGACGCCCGGTGCCGCGCGCAGATCCTCCTTGGAGAGGATCACGAAGCGGGTGGTGTTGTGGTCCTGATCCTCGACGTCGGCCTTGAGGATGTCGAGGCCGTAGATCTCGGCGGCGAGCCGCGAGGCGATGGCGCCCCGGGTCGGATCGGCGGCCTGCGCGATCTCGCGGGCCGAGCCGGCGGTGTCGGCACCGACCACCGGCTTGAGACCGAGCTCGCGCAGGTGCTCGCGGCATTGGCCGAGCGCCTGCGGATGGCTCTGCACCGACTTCAGACCGGCGAGCGTCGCCCCCTTGGTCGCCACCAGCTGATGCCGGATCGGCAGGAAATATTCGCCGATGATGTGCAGGTTCGACCGCGGCAGCAGATGATGGATGTCGGCGACGCGCCCGGCGATCGAATTCTCGATCGGGATCATGCCGAGATCGGCGGTGCCGTTCTCGAGTTCGGCGAAGCAGTCCTCGAAGGTGGCGCAGGGGATCGCCTCGAAGTCGGGATAGACCTCGCGGGCGGCGATGTGGGAGTTGGCTCCCGGTTCACCCTGGAAGACGATCTTCTTGCGGCCGGTCATGACGGGTCCTTCGCGGAATGGTCGCCGTTGCCGGCGGAGAGAATGGCGCGGGCGCGCTCGAGATCGTCGGGCGTGTCGACGCCGAGGGGAACGGTGGCGACGATCTCGACGTCGATCCGCATCCCCGCCTCGAGCGCGCGGAGCTGCTCGAGCTTCTCGCGGCGCTCGAGCGGCGAGGGGGCGAGGCCGACGAACCGTTCGAGCGCGGCGCGACGATAGGCATAGAGCCCGATGTGGTGGAAGAGCGGCCCCTCGCCCCAGGGCGCGGTGGCGCGGGTGAAATAGAGGGCGCGCAGGCGCGTCTCGCCGATCGGCGACCCCACCACCTTGACCACGTTCGGGTTGGTCCGCTCCTCCTCGCGCACGATCTCGGCGGCGAGCGTCGCGACGTCGACGGCGGGGTCGGCGAGCGGGCGGACGGCGGCGCGGATCGCTGCCGGGTCGATCGTCGGCAGATCGCCCTGGACGTTGACGATCGCGTCGTGGCGGCCTTGCGCGTCGAGCCGGCCGAGCGCCTCGAAGATGCGGTCGGAGCCGGAGGGGTGGTCGGCGCGGGTCATCACCGCCTCGCCGCCGTGGTCCTTGACCGCCGCGAAGATGGTCGCGTCGTCGGTGGCGACCGCGACCGGGCCGATGTCGGCCTCGCGCGCGCGCCGCCACACCTGGACGATCATCGGCACGCCGCAGACGTCGGCGAGCGGTTTGCCGGGCAGGCGTGTCGCGGCGAGGCGGGCCGGGATCAGGACGAGAGGCGAGGGACGGGCGGTCGGCATCGGCGGGGTCTCGCGGTCGCGCCGTCGCGGCGCGACGACGAGAAAACGTGCGTCCTTATAGATATGGACAGGCTCGCGGGAAAGCACGTAGTGTCCCGCTCGACGCCCCAGACCTTCGGCGAACTCGACTCGGCCGGCTCGGTGGAGGAGAAGGAGGGGCGTCGTCGGACCGGAGAGCGAAGGCCGCGACGTCGATCGGCGCGGTGACAAGGGGCGGAGCAACCCATGGATTTTCACGAGATCAACAAGTTCGCCGGAGCGCTCTTCGGCGCCGGCATCTGGGCGATGGTCGTCGGCATGACCTCGAGCTTCATCTTCGAGCCGGAGATGCCGACCAAGCCGGGATTCGCCGTCGCCGTCGGCGGTGAGGCTCCGAAGGCCGCCGCGCCCGCCGCCGCCAAGGTCGAGCCGATCGACGTCCGCCTCAAGACCGCCGACGCCGCCCGCGGCAAGAAGGTCTTCTCCAAGTGCACCTCCTGCCACGGCAACGACAAGGGCGGCCCGGCCAAGGTCGGCCCCAATCTCTACGGCGTCGTCGGCGGCCCCAAGGCGCACATGGAAGGCTTCAAATATTCCGGCGCCATGGCCGATCGCGGCAAGGCGGGCGAGAAGTGGACCTTCGAGGACCTCGATCACTTCCTCGCCAACCCCAAGGGCTTCGTCCCCGGCACCGCGATGGGCTTCGCCGGCCTCCCCGATCCCGGCGACCGCGCCGACGTGATCACCTTCCTGAATTCCATGTCCGACGCTCCGGTGGCGGTGCCCTGAGCCGGCGCCCCCCGCGTCCCTACGTCATGTCCGTCGAGGCCGGGAGCGATCCCGGCCTCGTGCTTTCGTGATCGCGTTCGACCCATTGTGAACGGGATCGACGCCGACGGGGTTCGCAATCGGTTCAGGCGGTATAATCTCGCCCGAATCTTCCGCTTCGGTGGGAGACCCACGGACCCGACCCTCGCGAGACCGCCGACCCATGCGCCCCGCCCGCCCTGCCGTCGCCCCCTTCGTCCTCGCCCTCGTCCTCGGCGCGACCGCGCTTCTCGCCGGTCCCGCCCACGCTGACGATCGGGTCTGGCGCCACGGCGTCTCGCTGATGGGCGAGCCGAAATATCCCGCCGGCTTCACCCATTTCGACTACGTGAACCCGAAGGCGCCCAAGGGCGGCACGCTGCGCCTCTCCGACACCGGCACCTTCGACAGCTTCAATCCGGTCATCGCCAAGGGCAATCCGGCGGCCGGCATGGATCTCGTCTACGAGACCCTGATGACCTCGGCCCTCGACGAGGTCTCGAGCGAATACGGCGAGATCGCCGAGGCGATGACCTGGCCGGCCGATTATTCCTCCGCCACCTATCGGCTGAACCCGAAGGCGCGGTGGCACGACGGCCGGCCGATCACGGCGGAAGACGTGGTGTGGTCGTTCCACGCGCTCACCACCAACAATCCGAGCCAGGCCTTCTATTACAAGCACGTGAAGTCGGTGACGGCCTCGGGCGACCACGAGGTCACCTTCGTCTTCGATCAGGCGGGAAACCGCGAGTTGCCGCAGATCGTCGGCCAGCTGACGGTCTTGCCGAAGCACTGGTGGGAGGGCATCGGCCCCGACGGCAAGAAGCGCTCGATCACCGAGACGACGCTCGAGCCGCCGCTCGGCTCCGGCCCCTATCGCATCGCCAGTTTCGATCCCGGCCGCAACGTCGTCTACGCGCGCGTGAAGGATTGGTGGGGCGCCGATCTGCCGAGCCATGTCGGCACCGCCAATTTCGACGAGATCCGTTACGAGTTCTTCCGCGACGAGACCGTCGAGCTCGAGGCCTTCAAGGGCGACGGCTACGACGTGCGCTTCGAGAACACCGCCAAGAACTGGGCGACGGCCTATGACTTCCCGGCCCGCGCCGAGGGCCGGGTGATCCTCGAGAAGATCCCGATCAAGGGGCGCGGCGTGATGTCGGCCTTCGTGCCCAATCTGCGCCGCGAGAAGTTCGCCGATCCGCGCGTGCGTCTGGCGCTCTCCTACACGCTCGACTACGAGGAGATGAACCGCACCGTCTTCTTCGGCGAATACGACCGGATCCCGAGCTATTTCTATCCGACCGAGCTCGCCTCCTCCGGCCTTCCCGAAGGCGCGGAACTGGCGGTCCTGAAGGACGCCGAGAAGGCCGGGCCGATCCCGCCGGAGGTCTTCACCGAGCCCTTCGCCAATCCGGTCGCCAAGGACGGCACCGCCGCCCGTTCCAATCTGCGTCAGGCCCTGAAGCTCTTCGCGGAGGCCGGATGGGTGATCAAGAACGGCGCCCTGGTCTCCGCCAAGACCGGCGAACCCTTCAAGATCGAGTTTCTCACCAACGGTCCCGCCTTCGAACGCGTCGCCGTGCGTTGGCGCGAGAGCCTCGCCAAGATCGGCGTCGACCTCTCGATCCGCACGGTCGATTCCTCGCAATACGTCAATCGCGTCCGCGCCCGCGACTTCGACATGATCTACACCGGCTGGGCGCAGTCGCTCTCGCCCGGCAACGAGCAGCTCAACTATTGGGGCTCCGAGGCCGCCGATCAGGAGGGCTCGCAGAACTGGGGCGGCATCAAGAACCCGGCGATCGACGCGATCATCAAGAAGATCCTCTACGCCAAGGATCGCGCCGAACTGGTCGCCGCCACTCATGCGCTCGACCGGGTGCTGCTCTGGAACCACTACGTGATCCCCGGCTGGACCTCGGCCAATACCCGCATGGCGCGCTGGAACCGCTTCGGCCATCCCGATCCCCTGCCGACCCAGTCGCCCGGCTTCCCGGCGATCTGGTGGTGGGACGCGGCCGCCGCCGCCAAGACCGGGGCCGCCAAGTGAGGTCGCGCCCGCGCCTCACCCGCCGCGAGACGCTGGCGCTCGCCGCCGCCGGTCTCGCCTTTCCGCTTCCCCGCGCAGCCCGCGCCGAGGAGGGGGCGTCGGCCCCCGTCGAAGGCCCGCGTCACGGCTTCTCGATCTTCGGCGATCTGAAATATCCGGCCGACTTCACCCGCTTCGACTGGGTGAACCCGGACGCCCCCAAGGGCGGCGCGCTTCTCACCCAGGCCGCGGTCTGGTCGACCAATCAGAACCCCTCGACCTTCAATTCGCTGCACGATCTGATCCTCAAGGGCGACGCCGCCGTCGGCCTGGATCTGACCCGCGCCGCGCTGATGACCCGCGCCCACGACGAGCCCGACGCGGTCTATGGCCTCGTCGCCGAGAGCCTGGAGATCCGCGACGGCGGCGCCACGCTGGTGTTCCGCCTGCGCCCCGCCGCGCGCTTCTCCGACGGCACGCCGGTCACCGCCGACGACGTCGTCTTCTCCCTGACCATCCTGAAGGCCAAGGGCCACCCGCAGATCTCCGAACTCCTGCGCGAGATGGTCTCGGCCGAAGCCGCGGCCCCCGATCGGGTGGTGGTGCGGCTCTCGCAGAAGCGCGGGCGCGGCCTGCCGGCGATCGTCGCCACGATGCCGGTGATGTCGAAGGCCTGGTGGGCGAAGCGCGACTTCGAGGCCTCGAGCCTCGAGCCCGAGCCGGGCTGCGGCCCCTATCGGGTCGGCCGCTTCGAGGCCGGCCGTTTCATCGAATACGAGGCCGTCGCCGGCTGGTGGGGCGCCGATCTCCCGGTCGCGAAGGGGCGGTGGAACTTCCGCACCATCCGCTACGACTTCTACCGCGAGCGCACCGCCGCCTTCGAGGCCTTCAAGGCCGGCGCCACCACGCTGCGCGAGGAATTCGTCTCGCTCGCCTGGGCGACGCAGTACGATTTCCCCGCCCTCGCCGACGGCCGGGTGAAGAAGATCGAACTCGAGGACCATTCGCCCTCCGGCGCGCAAGGCTGGTTTCTCAACACCCGGCGCGAGATCTTCGCCGACGCCCGTGTGCGCGAGGCGATCGGCCTCGCCTTCGACTTCGAATGGTCGAACAAGAACCTCTTCTTCGGCTCCTACCTGCGCACCCCCTCCTTCTTCGTCAATTCCGAGCTGGAGGCGACGGGCCTGCCCGACGCGGCGGAACGGGCGCTGCTCGAGCCGTTCCGGGGCGAGGTCCCCGACGAGGTCTTCGGCGAGGCGTGGCGGCCGCCGGTCTCCGACGGATCGGGCCGCGACCGCGCCCTCCTCCGGCGCGCCTCGGTGCTCCTGACCGAGGCCGGATGGACCCGCAAGGGCGACCGTCTGGTCGACGCGCGCGGACGGCCGATGGAGATCGAGTTCCTCGAGGCGGAGACGAGCTTCGCCCGCATCACCGGCCCCTTCGTCAACAATCTGCGCGCCCTCGGCATCGACGCCCGCGAACGCGTCGTCGATCCCTCGCAGTTCGAAAAGCGGGTGACCGACTTCGATTTCGACGTGGTCAGCCGGCGTTGGTCGCTGGGCGCGACGCCGGACGACGGCATTCGGCAGTTCTGGCACTCCTCGTCGCGCGGCACGCCCGGCTCGAACAACCTCTCCGGCATCGCCGACCCGGCGGTCGACGCGCTGATCGAGACGGTGCTCGCCGCCCCGACCCGCGCGGCCCAGCTCGACGCCGCCCATGCCCTCGACCGGGTGCTGCGCGCCGGGCGCTGGTGGGTGCCGCACTGGTACAAGGCCGACCACTGGATCGCCGCCTGGGACGTCTACGATCGCCCCCGGGTGAAACCGCGTTACGATCGCGCCATCGAATCGACCTGGTGGGTCGACGCGGCCCGGGCGAAGGCCCTGGGCAAGGGTCTTTGACCGAAGAGACGGAGCCCCCATGGGAGCCTATATTCTGCGACGTCTGTTGCTGATGATCCCGACCCTGATCGGCATCATGGCGATCAGTTTCGTCATCGTGCAGTTCGCCCCCGGCGGCCCGGTCGAGCGCGTCATCGCCCAGGTGACCGGCACCGACGTCGGCGCAACCGCCCGCGTCTCCGGCGGCGGCGGTGATTTCGGCGGCGTCCAGGGCGGCGGCGGCGACGTCGGCTCCAAATATCGCGGCGCCCGTGGTCTCGATCCCGAGTTCATCAAAAAGCTCGAGAAGCAGTTCGGTTTTGACAAGCCGCCGCTCGAGCGCTTCTGGATCATGATGAAGAACTACGCCGTCTTCGATCTCGGCGAGAGCTATTTCCGCTCGATCTCGGTCCTGAAACTGGTTCAGGAGAAGCTGCCGGTGTCGATCTCGCTCGGCATGTGGATGACGCTGATCTCCTACGGGATTTCGATCCCGCTCGGCATCGCCAAGGCGGTCCGCGACGGCTCCCGCTTCGACGTCTGGACCTCGGCCGCCATCGTCGTCGGTTACGCGATCCCCGGCTTTCTCTTCGGCATCCTCCTGATCGTGCTCTTCGCCGGCGGTTCGTTCTGGGATTTCTTCCCGCTCAGAGGCCTGACGTCGGAGGGCTGGAGCCAGATGTCCTGGCCGATGCGCATCCTCGACTATCTCTGGCATCTCGTCTTGCCGCTGACCGCCATGTGCCTCGCCGCCTTCACCACCACCACGCTTCTGACCAAGAACTCGTTCCTCGACGAGATCCGCAAGCAATATGTCGTCACCGCCCGCATGAAGGGCCTGCCCGAGCGCCGCGTCCTCTATGGCCACGTCTTCCGCAACGCCATGCTGCTGGTCATCGCCGGCTTTCCGGCCGCCTTCATCGGCGCCTTTTTCGGTAATTCGCTCCTGATCGAGACGATCTTCTCGCTCGACGGCCTCGGCCTCCTCGGCTTCGAGAGCCTCGTCAACCGCGACTACCCGGTCGTCTTCGGCACGCTCTGGGTGTTCTCGCTGATGGGTCTCCTGGTCAATCTGATCTCCGACCTCACCTACACCTGGATCGATCCCCGGATCGATTTCGAGAGTCGGGAGGCGTGACGATGGCTCTTTTCGCACCGCTCTCGCCGCTCAACGCCCGCCGGCTCGCCAACTTCAAGGCGAATGGCCGTGGCGCCTGGTCGCTGGTGATCTTCCTGGTGATCTTCGGCATCTCGCTCTTCTCCGAGCTGATCGCCAACGATCGCCCGATCCTGATCGTCTACAAGGGCGAGATCCTCTCGCCGCTCCTCAGAGACTATCCGGAAGAGAAATTCGGTGGCTTCCTGCCTCAGACCCAGTATCGCGACCCCGTGATCCGCGACGAGATCGAGGCGCACGGCTTCATGATCTGGCCGCCGATCCGCTATTCCTACAATACGCCCAACAACGAGATCCCCGACCCCGCCCCGGCCAAGCCCTCGTGGATGTATTCCAAGGAGAAGCGCTGCGAGCGCTATCCGCAAGGGGTGAACGATCCCGGTTGCACCATCGGCAACTGGAATTGGCTCGGCACCGACGATCAGGCCCGCGACGTCGCCGCCCGCATCCTCTACGGCTTCCGCATCTCGGTCCTGTTCGGCCTCGTCTTGGCGGCCGTCTCCTCGGCGGTCGGTGTCGCCGCCGGCGCGATCCAGGGCTATTTCGGCGGCTGGATCGATCTCGGCTTCCAGCGCTTCATGGAGGTGTGGTCGTCGCTGCCCCACCTCTATCTCCTGCTGATCGTCTCCTCGATGTTCGTGCCGAGCTTCTGGATCCTCTTAGGGATCCTGTTGATGTTCTCCTGGGTCAACCTCGTCGGCGTGGTGCGCGCCGAGTTCCTGCGTGCTCGAAACTTCGAATATGTCCGCGCCGCCAAGGCGCTCGGGGTCGGCAATCTCTCGATCATGGTGCGCCATCTCCTGCCCAACGCCATGGTGGCGACGCTGACCTTCATGCCGTTCATCCTCAACGGCTCGATCACGACGCTGACCTCGCTCGACTTCCTCGGCTTCGGCCTGCCGCCCGGCTCGCCCTCGCTCGGCGAACTGCTGGCGCAGGGCAAGAACAACCTCCAGGCCCCCTGGCTCGGCCTCACCGGCTTCTTCATGATCTCGCTGATGCTGAGCCTCCTGATCTTCGTCGGCGAAGCGGTCCGCGACGCCTTCGATCCGAGAAAGACCTTCGCATGACGGAACGGCCCCTCCTCTCCGTCCGCGACCTCTCCGTCGCCTTCACGCAAGGCGGCAAGACCCATCTCGCCGTCGATCGGGTCTCCTTCGACATCGCCCGCGGCGAGACGCTGGCGCTCGTCGGCGAATCCGGCTCCGGCAAGTCGGTGACGGCGCTGTCGATCCCGCGGCTGCTGCCCTATCCGGCGGCGTCCCACCCCTCCGGCGAGATCCTCTTGAAGGGAACCGATCTTCTGAAGGCCTCGGAGCGGGAGCTGCGCGCCGTGCGCGGCGCCGACGTCACCATGATCTTCCAGGAGCCGATGACCTCGCTCAATCCGCTTCATTCGATCGAGCGGCAGGTCGCCGAGATCATCGAGCTGCACGAGGTCTCGCGCGGCATCGCCACCCGCACCCGCGTGCTCGAACTCCTGAAGGCGGTCGGCATCCAGCGCGCCGAGGATCGCCTCGACGCCTTCCCTCATCAGCTCTCCGGCGGTCAGCGCCAGCGCGTGATGATCGCCATGGCGCTCGCGAACGAGCCCGATCTCCTCATCGCCGACGAGCCGACCACCGCGCTCGACGTCACCGTCCAGGCGCAGATCCTGAAGCTCCTCGCCGAGATCAAGACCCGCATGGGCATGGCGATCCTCTTCATCACCCACGATCTCGGCATCGTCCGCAAATTCGCCGATCGCACCTGCGTCATGACGCAAGGGAAGATCGTCGAGGCCGGACCCACCGCCGAGATCTTCGCGGCCCCCCGCCACGACTATACGAAGAAGCTGCTCGCGGCCGAGCCCAGGGGCGAGCCGCCGGCCTCCGACCCCTCCGCGCCGGTGGTCGCCGAGGTCGACGACCTCAAGGTCTGGTTCCCGATCCGGCGCGGTTTCCTGCGGCGCACGGTCGATCACGTCAAGGCGGTCGACGGCGTCTCGGTGCGGCTCCGCGCCGGTCAGACCATCGGCATCGTCGGCGAATCCGGGTCCGGCAAGACGACGCTCGGCCTCGCCCTGCTGCGGCTGATCCCCTCCGACGGCCGCATCGTCGTGCTCGGCCGCGACGTCCAGGGCCTCGGCGCCAAGGCGATGCGCCCGCTCCGCCGCGAGGCGCAGATCGTGTTCCAAGACCCCTTCGGCTCGCTCTCGCCGCGCCTCTCGGTCGCCGACATCGTCGCCGAAGGCCTCGCGGTCCATCGCCCCGGGCTTTCGGCCGAGGAGCGCGAGGCGGCGGTGATCCGCGTGCTCGGCGAGGTCGGCCTCGATCCCGAGACGCGCCATCGCTACCCGCACGAATTCTCCGGCGGCCAGCGCCAGCGCATCTCGATCGCCCGCGCCATGATCCTGGAGCCGGCGGTGGTGGTGCTCGACGAGCCGACCTCGGCGCTCGACATGTCGGTCCAGGCCCAGGTGGTCGACCTCCTGCGCGATCTCCAGGCGCGGCATCGCCTCGCTTATCTCTTCATCTCGCACGATCTCAAGGTCGTCCGCGCGCTCGCCGGCGAGGTGATCGTGATGAAGGACGGCAAGGTGGTCGAAGAGGGGCCGGCGGTCGAGGTCTTCGATCGGCCGAAGACCGACTACACCAAGGCCCTGATGGCCGCCGCCTTCCGCCTCGAGGCGGTCGAGGGCGCGGTCCGGCAATAGGCGGCCTCTGGAGCAGAGACCGCCGTCCCTCGACCCGACTCGGGGGGGGGCGTCGACCGTTCAGCCGGCCCGGTCGATCGTCTCGTCGACGGTCCGCAGCAGCAGCGCGATGTCCTCGGGCCGGGAGAGGCGGTGGTCGCCGTCGTCGATCAGCGTCAGCGTGACGTCGTCGAGCGCCAGCCGCTGCGTGAGCCGCAGGGCATGGGCGACCGGCACGCTCTCGTCGTGCTTGCCCTGGAGGATCGCGACCGGGCAGCCGGTCTCGATCGTCCCACCGAGGAGGAGATTGCGCCGTCCGTCCTCGATCAGCGCGCGCGTGATCACATAGGGCTCGTCGGAATAGGCCGAGGGCTCGGCGTAGCGCCCCTCCTCGAGGATGGTTCGCCGGATCTCCTCGGAGAAACCCGCCCACATCAGATCCTCGGTGAAGTCGGGCGCCGGTGCGACCAGGACCATGCCGACGATGCGCGAGCCCGCCCGCCCGACCTGCGTCAGATGGGCGCGCGCGGTGAGAAGGCTCATCCACCCGCCCATCGACGAGCCGATCAGGATCTGCGGTCCCTCGGTCGAGGCGAAGACGGCGGCCGCCTCCTCCGCCCAGCGCGAGATCGTGCCCTCCTCGAACGGCCCCGGCGAGATCCCGTGGCCGGAATAGTCGAAGCGCGTGAAGGCGAGACCGCGTGCCTCCGCATGCGCATCGAGCGCCAGCGCCTTGGTTCCTTCCATGTCGGAGCGGAAGCCGCCGAGCCAGATCAGCCCGGGGCCGCGCCCCGGCCGGCGCTTCACCGCGATCTCCCGGGCGGCGTCGCCCGCGCCCACCGTGATCCTCTCGACTCCCGCGCTCATTCCGTCGTCTCCCGGCTTCCGATGTCTCGGAGGTAGCCGATCCGGACCGGGGAGGGGAGGGATTTCTTCACCGATCGCCGCGTTCCCGCACCCTCTCGGGGGCGGATCGCCCCGTCGCGACGCGATCTCGGCGTTGACTTCCCGGCAAAATCGGCGAATTGTCGGGGCCAACGGTTCGGCGCGCTCATCCTCGCCGATCGAAGGCCTCGGCGTCACGCGCGCGGGGCTTTCGTCACAGGATCAGTCCGACCCCCGATCGCGCTCGCGATCGGTCGTCGAGCGAGGCGCGCCCCCGATCATCGAGAGGAGATCACGACCATTCGCCGTCCGTTTCGCGCACCGCCGCCGCCCAAGGAAGGGCCGCGTATCAATCGAGAGATCCGGGGCACCCCGCAGATCCAGTTGATCGACGAAGAAGGCGTCAACGTCGGCGTCGTTTCCTTCTACGACGCGCTCGATCGCGCCGAGGAGGCGGGCCTCGACCTCGTCGAGATCGCCCCCAACTCGGTGCCGCCGGTCTGTAAGCTTCTCGACTATGGTCGCTTCAAGTACCAGTCGCAGAAGAAGGCCGCCGAGGCGCGCAAGAACCAGAAGGTCGTCGAGATCAAGGAAGTCAAGCTCCGTCCGGGCATCGACGACCACGACTACGACGTCAAGATGAAGCAGTCGCGCAAGTTCTTCGAGGAAGGCGACAAGGTCAAGATCACGCTGCGTTTCCGTGGCCGTGAGATGGCCCATCAGGACCTCGGCATCCAGGTTCTCGACCGCGTCCGCACCGACGTCGCCGACGTCGCCAAGGTCGAGTCCGAGCCCCGCCTCGAGGGCAAGCAGATGATCATGATCCTGGCGCCGCGCTGAGCGGCGTCGATCGATCCTCCCCGCGACGCGGCGCCCGGTCGCCGCGTCGTGTCGAACGGCCTCGGTCCCGCGCCTCGTGATGGCGGACCCTCTCTCCAACCGTCCTCGGAGTGCCGACCATGAGCGCAACCCATCGGTCCCTGCGCTGGCGGACGCTGCGTGGTGGTGAGGGGGAGGGCGCCGAGGCGGCGATCGGCCTCGAACACGTCGATCTGAAGATCGCCGAGACTGGCATCACCGCCGAGGGCGTCGCCATCGGCGGCGAGGGCGAGGCCGCCTTCGGCGCCCGCTGGCGCATCGGCATCGACGCCGAATGGGCCTGTGTCCGCTCGCTCCACCTCACCCGCCTCGGCGGCGCCACCGTGGCGCTGCGCCACGACGGCTACGGCGCCTGGACCGACGGCGAGGGCAAGCCGCGCAAGGATTTCGCCGGCATTCTCGACGTCTTCGTCGAGGGCTCCCCCTTCGGCCTGATGGCCCTGGTGAGGCGCCTCGGCAAGAAGGCGGAGAAGGCGCAGACCCTCGAGGCGATCCACGTCTCGCTGCCCGATCTCGAGATCGCGAAGATCACCGTGGCGCTGAAGCCGAGCGCCGGCGGCCGCCACCTCGCGGTCGCGCTCGGAGAGACCGCCGTCGAGGTCGATCTCGACGAGGACGGCGTGCCGGAACGCTTCGGCGCCGGCATCGAGCGCGTCTCGGCGCCGTGAGGCGTGCTTTTCGCGGCCGCGGCCGTTGCATTCCCGCCGAGGCGCGCCTATAAAGCCCGCCGTCTCACGAACCGACCGGCTGATCAAAGGGCATGCCGTGGCGGTTCATGAAGGCTCGAACCCGCACAGTCGAACACAGGACGCGAGGGTTCACGCGCGATCGTCGATCGCGTGGCCGGTGGCGCTTTTTCGGGCGCCGCCGTTTTCGCGTCCCAACCACGAGAGAGCCAAATGCCCAAGATGAAGACCAAGAGCGGCGCGAAGAAGCGCTTCAAGCTCACGGCCACCGGCAAGGTGAAGGTCGCTCAGGCCGGCAAGCGCCACGGCATGATCAAGCGGACGACGAAGTTCATTCGCGACGCGCGCGGCACCACGGTGCTCGCCGATTGCGATGCGAAGATCGTCAAGCAGTTCATGCCCTACGGCTGAGCCGCGGCCCTAGACCTCACGATATCTGAAGGATAACCAGCCATGGCTCGTGTCAAGCGCGGTGTCACCGCTCACGCCAAGCACAAGAAGGTTCTGAAGGCCGCCAAGGGTTACTACGGCCGCCGGAAGAATACGATCCGTACCGCCAAGGCGGCCGTCGAGAAGGGCATGATCTATGCCTATCGCGACCGCAAGAACAAGAAGCGCAACTTCCGCGCCCTGTGGATCCAGCGCATCAACGCCGGTGTCCGTCAGGTCGCCGCCGAGATGACCTATTCGCGCTTCATCGACGGCCTCAACAAGGCCGGCATCGAAGTCGACCGCAAGGTCCTCTCCGATCTCGCGATCACCCAGCCGGAGGCCTTCGCGGCCCTGGTCGGCAAGGCCCAGGCGGCGCTCGCCGCCTGATCGCCCCGATCCCGTCTTCGAAGACCCCGCGCCTCCCGCGCGGGGTTTTTGTTTGAGAAAACCCGTCGAGAGGAGGAACGACCATGTCCGACGAGACCCGCGATTCCAACGGCAATCTGCTCGCCGACGGCGACAGCGTCACCCTGATCAAGGACCTCAAGGTCAAGGGCACCTCGGTGACCCTGAAGCGCGGCACCCTGGTCAAGAACATCCGCCTGACCGGCGATCCCGACCTGATCGAGTGCAACGCCGAGAAGGTCAAGGGCCTGGTGCTGCGCACCGAGTTCCTCAAGAAGGCCTGACCAATTGGTCAGGGACTTGACGGACAGGGGTGGCAGTCTGCGATGATGGGACCGCGCCGAGCGGTCCCGGCGGCGCGTCCCGATCGGGACCACCGGAGATCCCAATGACCACCCCGCCGACGCTCGAGTCCTTCCCCGCCCGCGCCTACGACAAGCTGCGCTACGGCGATACCGACCGTCAGGGTCACGTCAACAACGCGGTCTTCGGCACGTTCTTCGAGACCGGCCGCGTCGAGTTGATTCTCGATGCGGAGCACTCGCTGCTGGAACCCGGCCAGTCCTTCGTGTTGGCCCGTATCGAGATCGATCTCGTCGCCGAGATCCTGTGGCCGGGCACGGTCGAGATCGGTTCGGCGGTGTCGCGGGTCGGCCGCTCCTCGATCCACATCGCGCAGGCCCTGTTCCAGAACGGCCGTCTCTGCGCCCGCGCGACCTCGGTCGTCGTCCTCGTCGACGGCACCACTCGCCGCTCCACCCCGTTCAATGAAGCCGCGATCGCCCGACTGAAGGCGCTCCACCTCGCCGACGAGGCCTGACCGCGTTCCGTCTCGTCGCGCGTGGGGCATCCCGGCGCGACGGTCGGGGCATTGGCGTCGGCGCGCGGCTTCGGCTATGGTCCGGCGCAGTCAGGAGCCTTCCCATGTCGCACGATCCCGCCGCCGCCACCGCCCCCCGTCCCACGCCGGCCGAGGCGCCGAGCGCCGGGCCGGGCGGGGAGGCGACCGCCTCCTTCGGCTTCACCGAGGTGCCGCTCTCCGAGAAGCAGCATCTGGTCGACGACGTCTTCCACAAGGTGGCGAGCCGCTACGACGTCATGAACGACGTCATGTCCGGCGGCCTGCATCGGCTGTGGAAGGACGCGATGGTCGCGAAACTGTCGCCGCCGCGCCTCGGCCGCCGCCCCTACACGGTGCTCGACATGGCCGGCGGCACAGGCGACATCGCCTTCCGCATCGTCGAGAAGTCGGATCGCAAGGCCCATGTCACCGTCTCCGACATCAACGCCTCGATGCTCGGCGTCGGCCGCGAGCGCGCCGAGAAGCGCGGCCTCTCCGCCAATCTCGACTTCGTCGAGGCCAACGCGGAAGAGCTGCCCTTCGAGAACGACCGTTTCGACGCCTATACGATCGCCTTCGGCATCCGCAACGTGCCGCGCATCGACAAGGCGCTGAAGGAGGCCTACCGGGTCCTGAAGCCGGGTGGGCGCCTCCTGGTGCTGGAGTTCTCCGCCGTGGTCGTCCCCGGGCTCGACAAGATCTACGACGCCTTCTCCTTCAATCTGATCCCGTTGATGGGCCGCGCCATCGCCGGCGACGGCGAGCCCTATCGCTATCTGGTGGAATCGATCCGCAAGTTCCCCCCTCAGGAGAAGTTCGCCCAGATGATCCGCGACGCCGGCTTCGCCCGCGTCGACTACACCAATTTCACCGGCGGCATCGCCGCGCTGCACTCCGGCTGGAAGATCTGAGATCATGAGTGGGGCGATCGGCTCGGTGTTCCGGCTCGCCTGGGCCGGATGGGTTCTGGCGCGCGAGGGCGTGCTCACCGCCATGGCGCCGCCGGATCCTCCGGCGATCGGCCGCGTGGTGCTGTGGGCGGCCGGGCTGATCGAGCGGCGCGAGGCCGACGGCGTCTCGCGCGGCCTGCGCGCCAGCCGCGCGCTCAATCGCCTCGGCCCCTCCTACGTCAAGCTCGGCCAGTTCCTCGCCACCCGCCCCGACGTGGTCGGCCGGGCCATGGCCGACGATCTGGAAGCCCTCCAGGACCGGGTCGAGCCCTTCTCGTCGGATCTCGCCCGCGCGCTCGTCGCCAAGGCGCTCGGCAAGCCGCTCGAGACGCTCTTCGTCTCCTTCGGCGATGCGGTGGCGGCGGCCTCGATCGCCCAGGTCCACAAGGCCCGCGTCCGCTCCCGCGACGGCGTCGAGACCGACGTGGCGGTGAAGGTGCTGCGCCCCGACGTCGAGACCCGGTTCCGGCGCGATCTCGACGCCTTCTATCTCGCCGCCCGGCTGATCGAGCGGCTCCTGCCCTTCACCCGGCGCCTCCGCCCGGTGGCGGTGGTCGACACGCTCGCCCGCTCGGTCCGCCTCGAGATGGACCTGCGCCTCGAGGCGGCGGCGCTCTCGGAAATGGCCGAGAACACTCGCGACGATCCCGATTTTCGTGTGCCCACCGTCGATTGGGAGCGCACTCAGCGCGGCGTCCTGACGCTCGAATGGATCGACGGCATCAAGCTCAACGAGGGCGAGAAGCTCGCCGCCGCCGGCCATGATCCGGTCCGTCTCGCCCGGGTGGTGATGCAGTCCTTCCTGCGCCATGCCATGCGCGACGGCTTCTTCCACGCCGACATGCACCAGGGCAACCTGTTCGTCGACGCGAAGGGCGATCTCGTCGCCGTCGATTTCGGCATCACCGGCCGCCTCGCCCCGTCCGAGCGACGCTTCCTCGCCGAGATCCTCTACGGCTTCATCACCCGCGACTACGTGCGCACCGCCCAGGTCCATTTCGACGCCGGTTACGTGCCGGCCTCCCACGACGTCGAGGTCTTCGCCCAGGCGCTGCGCGCCGTCGGCGAGCCGCTGCACGATCGCCCGCCGAGCGAGATCTCCATGGCGGGTCTGCTCGGCCAGCTCTTCGAATACACAGAGGTCTTCGACATGGCGACGCAGCCGCGTCTGATCCTGTTGCAGAAGACCATGGTGGTGGTGGAAGGCGTCGGCCGCGTCCTCGATCCCGATCTCGATCTCTGGTCGGTGTCCGAGCCGGTGGTGCGCGAATGGGTCGAGAAGAACCTCGGCCCCGGCGCCCGCCTCGCCGACGTCGGCGCCAGTGCCGGCGCCGCCGGCCGCCTCGCGCTCGCCCTGCCGCGCCTCGTCGAGCGGCTCGACGCGGTCTCCGGCGCCGCCGCGCGCTGGGCCGAGGGCGGCGTGCGCCTCGATGCCGAGACGGTCGCGGCCCTCGCCGCCGAGACCCATCGACGCGGTCGCCTCGAACGGGTGGCGTTGGCGATCGGCGCCGCTTCCCTCGCGGTGATCGCCTATGTCATGATGACATCCTAATATATGTCCGCCAGCCGCCGTCCCCCGGCGGATCGCGGCGGACGGGTTGCGAGGGAGGGCACCCGATGGTTTCCGACAACCGGCTCCAGGCCGTCTTCGATCTGATCGACCGGACCAATGCCGACGATCCCGTCTCGGTCGAGGTCGGCGGTGTCGCCCGCCCCTACGCGGTCGTCTACGGCGAGCGCATGACCGCGCGGCTGGCGAAACTCGCCCCCGGCGCCTCCGAGCATCTGGCGATCGCCGCGCGCGCTCAACACGTTCGCCGCTTCGACATCGCCCGCTCCACCTACCCGATGGACAAAGTCGGCTATTACGCCTGGCGCAACGCCCTCAAGGTCCATCACGCCGAGGTCGTGGGCAGGCTCATGACCGAGGTCGGCTACCCGCAGGCCGACATCGACCGGGTCGGCCAGCTGGTGCGCAAGGAGCGGATCAAGAAGGACGCGGAGGCCCAGACCGTCGAGGATTGCGCCTCGCTGGTCTTCCTCGAGCACGAATATGCGGCCTTCGGCGCCAAATACACCGACGAGAAGGTGATCGACATCGTCGCCAAGACCTGGGCCAAGATGTCCGACGCCGGCCACGCTCAGGCGCTGGAACTGGTGCCGCTCCTGCCCGAACGCCTGCAGACGCTGACCGTGAAGGCCGTCACCGGGGCGTGACGGTCTCCGCCTCGGAGGGGGCGGCCGCATCGGCGCTCGCCTCGGGATCCGCGCGCGGCGAGCGGCGTCCGAGGAAACCGGCGACGCCCTCGCCGGCGATCACGCCGGTGGAGAAACACGCCTGCAGCAGATAGCCGCCGGTCGGCGCCTCCCAGTCGATCATCTCGCCGGCGACGAAGACGCCCGGCAGACGCTTGATCATGAAGGCGTCGGTGAGTTCGGAGAAGCGGATGCCGCCGGCCGAGGAGATCGCCCGGTCGAGCGGCCGCGCCGCCGTCACGGTGATCGGCGTCGCCTTGATGAGATGCGCCAGTTCGGCGTGGTCGTGCGGCAGCTTGCCGCCTGCGCCCTCGCGCAGGATGCCGATCGCCGCCGGCGGCAGGCCCGCCGCCTTGCGCAGCAGATTGGACTGGCTGTCGCCCTTGCGGCCGCGCGCCAGCGAGGCGGCGAGCTCGGCGGCGCTCATCGCGGTCTTGAGGTCGATCTCGATGGTGACCGGCCCGGCGTCGGCGGCGAGCGCCTCGCGCAGCGGCGCGGAGAGCGCGTAGATCGCTCCGCCCTCGAGCCCGTCGGCGGTGATCATCGCCTCGCCGATCGAGACGCGGTCGCCGAAGCGGATCGCCACCCGCTTCAGGGGCTGCCCGGCGAAGCGCGAGCGGAAGATCTCCGACCACGGCACGGTGAAGCCGCAGTTGGTGGGCCGCAGAGGCGCCACCTCGACGCCCTCGGCGGCGATCGTGTCGACCCAGGCGCCGTTGGAGCCGAGCCGCGGCCAACTGGCGCCGCCGAGCGCCAGCACGCAGGCATCCGCCTTCAGCGTCTCGACCGTGCCGTCGGCATGGGCGAAGGTGAGCCCGCCCTCGGCGAGGCTCGCGCCGGAGCCGAAGCCGGTCCAGGTGAGCCGGGTGCGCATGGTGACCCCGAGCGCGTCGAGCCGGCCGAGCCAGGCGCGCAGGAGCGGCGAGGCCTTGAACGAACAGGGAAAGATGCGTCCCGACGAGCCGGTGAAGGTCTCTTCGCCGAGGCCGCGCGCCCAGGCGCGCAGGTCGTCCGGCGAAAACACCGAGATCGCCGTGGCGAGTGCCCCGGCGGCCTCGCCGTAGCGCGTCATGAAGCGCTCGCGCGCCTCCGAATGGGTGAGGTTGAGCCCGCCGCGCCCGGCCATCAGGAGCTTGCGCCCGAACGACGGCATCCGGTCCACCAGGGTGACGTGATGGCCGGCGGAGGCGATCACCTCGGCGGCCATCAATCCGGCCGGCCCGGCGCCGACGACGATCACTTCACCCATCACGACTTCTCCGATCTGCGGGCCCACGGGGGACGCGGGCCGGGCGGCGCGCCGTCGCGCGTCCATGATCGACTCGCGTTTCGCCGCCAGCCGGTGTGATCGGCGATCACGACGCCCGGCGCAAGGAAAACTTGATCGCGCGGAAGGAGTTACCGGAGGCGAGAGGGCCGAGGGGTTGCGCCGCGACGCCCGCTTCCGGGTCGGCGCGCAGGTCCGGGCGGTGGAGCGCGCGACGGAGGGCCGCAGGCGCTCGGTGGACCATCGTTCGCGATCGTCGAACGATCCATTCGACCGCTCGGGGATGGGCACGATCGCGGCGACGGTGCATGGTGGTTCCACGGATGCGGCACGGGCCGCCCCTCTCATCATCCTTTCGGAGACGGACATGACCAAGGTTCTGGTTCTCTACTATTCCACCTACGGCCACATCGAGGCGATGGCGAACGCGGTCGCCGAGGGCGCGCGCTCCGCCGGCGCCGAGGCCGTGGTCAAGCGCGTGCCGGAGACCGTGCCGGAAGAGATCGCCAAGGGCGCGCACTTCAAGCTCGATCAGGCCGCTCCGGTCGCCACCGTCGACGAACTGCCGGAATACGACGCGATCGTCTTCGGCGCCCCGACCCGTTTCGGCACCGTCGCCTCGCAGATGCGCTCCTTCATCGACCAGACCGGCGGCCTGTGGTTCCAGGGCAAGCTGATCGGCAAGGTCGGCTCCGCCTTCACCTCGTCGGCGACCCAGCACGGCGGTCAGGAATCGACGCTCCTCGGCTTCCTGCCGACCCTGCTCCATCACGGCATGGTCGTCGTCGGCCTACCCTACAGCTACGCCCCGCAGATGACGATGGACGAGATCGTCGGCGGCTCGCCCTACGGCGCCACTACCATCGCCGCCGGCGACGGTTCGCGTCAGCCCTCGAAGAACGAGCTCGACGCCGCCCGCTTCCAGGGCAAGCACGTCGCCGAGATCGCCGCGAAGCTCAAGGGCTGATCGCGCCTCGGTCCGGTGATCGGCGCCGAGCGCTCGTCGCTCGCGCCCCGCCGCCTCGACCCATTGATGGACCCCGTCGATCTCGCGATCGGCGGGGTCTTTCGCATCAGGCGGCCGCGACCGCCTCGCGCACCATCTTCGTCACCGTGACGTTGTCGACCTTGCCGGTGCCGAGCAGCGGCATCTTCTCCCAGATCATCACCTCGGACGGGTTCATCAGCTCCGAGGCGCCCTGATCGCGGGCATGGGCGAGGAACTGCGGCCGGGTCGCCGTCGGTTCGGTGGTGACCAGGATCACCCGCTCGCCCTTCTTCGGATCGGGCACGGCGGCGGCGGCGATCTGCGCGTCGGGCCAGACGCCCGCCGCCAGTTTCTCGATCGCCGCCAGCGACACCATCTCGCCGCCGATCTTGGCGAAGCGCTTGGCGCGGCCGAGGATGGTGACGAAGCCCTCCTCGTCGATCTTCACGATGTCGCCGGTGTCGTGCCAGCCCTCGACCGGCGGTTCCAGCACGCCCGGCGCCTCGGCGCGCAGGTAGCCCATCATCACGTTGGGCCCCTTGAGGTGGAGGCGCCCGCCCTCGGCGACGCCCGGCACCGGCTCGAGCCGCGGCTCCATCCCCGGCAGGAGCCGGCCGACCGTGCCGAAGCGGTTGAACATCGGCGTGTTGAGCGCCACCACCGGCGCGGTCTCGGTGACGCCGTAGCCCTCCAGGATGCGCAGGCCGAATTTCTCGCCCCACACCCGCCGCGTCGTCTCCTTGACCGGCTCGGCCCCGGCGACGACGTAGCGCAGCGAGCGGAAGTCGTAAGGATGCGCGGCGCGGCCGTAGCCGGCGAGGAACGTGTCGGTGCCGAAGAGGATCGTGGCGTTGAAGCCGTAGACCAGTTCCGGCACCACCCGGTAGTGCAGCGGCGAGGGGTAGAGGAAGACCGGCACGCCATAGACCAGCGGCAGCACCAGCCCCGCCGTCAGTCCGAAGGAATGGAACACCGGCAGCACGTCGAGCACCTTGTCGGCGCGGCCGAAGTCGATCCGGGCGGCGGCCTGGGCGGTGTTGGCGAGCATGTTGCGCGAGGAGAGCACCACGCCCTTCGGCGTCCCCTCCGAGCCGGAGGTGAAGAGAACCGCGACCCGGTCGTCGGGCCCGCGCCGATGCAGCGGATGTTTCCAGCGCAGGAGCCCGAGGAGCCGTTCGATCGTGCCGACCTCGGCGCGCAGATCCTCGAGCCAGAGGAAGGCGACGTCGTCGGCGAGCGCGGTGATCAGCCCCTCGAGCCGGCCCTTCTCGACGAAGGCGCGCGAGGTGACGATCGTGCCGATCTCCGCCGCCTTCACCGCCGCGCGGATGTTGGTCGCCCCGGCGGTGAAGTTGATCATCGCCGGCACCCGTCCGGCCGAATGGAGCCCGAGGAAGGCGAGGACGGCGGCATTGGCGTTGGGCAGCATCACCCCGACCGCCCCGTCGAGCGGCGCGAGCCGCGCCAGCCGCCGGCCGATCACCCGCGACCCCGCCAACAGGCGGCGATAGGAGAGGGCGCCCGTCACCGGATCCTCGACCGCGACCCGGCCCGGCCCCTCCCGCTTCGCCGCCTCGATCACCGCCTCGATCACGCTCTGATCGGTGCGGGTGGTGGCGAAGATGAGATCGGACATGACGCCGTAGAGCGCGGCGCCGGCGGCGCGGCGGCGATGGCGCCCGACCAGCGTCGGATCGACGGTGATCGGCGCGCCCGGCAGGATCGTCACCCGCACCTTGGGGAAGAGGCGGCGGCGCACCTGCGAACGGTCGAGCCGGGTGAAGAAGGTCTGTTCCAGGCCCTCGATCCGGACCGGAATGACGGTGGCCCCGGTCTTGATCGCCACCAGTCCGGCGCCGTCGTAGACCTTCATCAGCGAGCCGGTGACGGTGAGGCGCCCCTCGGGGAAGATCACCAGCGGATCGCCCGATTCCACCCCGTGGATCAGGGTGCGGGTCGCCATCGGCTTGGAGGGGTCGAGCGCCAGCGCGCGAGCGACCTTCAGGAACGGCCTGACCCACCAGCGCTTGGCGATGGTCGCGTCGATCGCGAAGACCGGCTCGCGCTCCATCAGCGCCAGCGCCAGGCCCGCGTCGAGGAAGGAGACGTGGTTGAGCGCCACCACGGTGCGGTCGCCGAGTTGGTCGAGATGTTCGCCGCCTTGGACCTCGAGCCGGAACAGGATCCGGTAGATCAGGAACAGCGCGTCGCGCAGCGGCGGCGTCGGCAGGGTCGCGAAGACCGCGACGGCGACGACGAGGCCGAGCCCGGCCATGCCCGCCCAGATCGCCGCGATCGGGATCCCGGCGCTCTGCAGCGCCGCGACGGCGAGCGCCGAGAGCGTCATGAACAGGGCGTTGAGCACGTTGACGGCGGCGACGACGCGGGCGCGCGCCTCGACCGGCGCCCAGGTCTGGAGCGCGGCGAAGACCGGCACCACGTAGAGCCCGCCGGCGATCGCCAGTCCCGCCATGTCGAGCGCGAGGCGGCGGGCGAGCGGGTCGGCGAGGGCCTGTGTCAGCGCGAGCGGGGCCGTGCGCGGCGACGCGCCGGCGAGCGCCCAGGCCGCGTCGCCGGCGGCGACGGCGATGAGGACGGCGGCGATCGGCGTCGTCACCAGGATCAGCCGATGGCCGGAGAGCCAGGCCGCGAGACCGGAACCGACGGCGATGGCGATGGCGAAGATCGCCAGATAGATCGTCACCAGTTCGTCGACGCCGCCGAGCGCGCCCTTGACGACGGTCGGCAGCAGCGCCAGCGCCACTGCGCCCACCGCCCAGAACCAACTGGAGGCGAGGCCGGCCCAGAGCAGGCGCCTGTCGCGGCCGAGATGGCGCAGGAGATCGAAGGTCGAGGCGAGGATGTTGGCGCGAACCGGCAGATCGGGGACGCCGCGTCCGGTCTTCGGAATGGCGAAGGCGGCGACGACGGCGGCGAGCGCGAAGACGATCATGATCCCGGCGAGCCGGACCGGATCGCCGCCGTCGGCCGCCGCCCAGCCGCCGATCACCGTGCCGAGCAGAATGGCGAGAAAGGTCGCGGTCTCGATCAGGGCGTTGCCGGCCGGCAGTTCGCCCTTGTCGAGCTGGTCCGGCAGGATCCCGTATTTCACCGGCCCGAACAGCGCCGCGAGAATGCCGAAACCGAGCAGGGCCGCGAACAGGACCGGGATCGAATGGAGGACGAAACCGAGGATCGCCAATCCCGCCACCGGAATTTCGACGAGCTTCAGCCGCCGCGCCACGATCGCCTTGTCCCAACGATCGGCGATCTCGCCGCCGAGCGCGGAGAGGAAGAAGAACGGCGCCATCAGCGTCGCCGCCGCGAGGCTGACCAGCGGCCCCGCCGCCTCCGCCCCGAGCCGGAAGAGGATCAGGAACACCAGGGCGTTCTTGAGGAAATTGTCGTTGAGGGCCGAGAAGAACTGGCACCAGAACAGACCGGCGAAACGGCGCGTGGCGAGGAGCGAATGCGACATCGGTGTCTCCGGTGCCCGAGGTTCGGGCTGACGTCGGGCGATCCTGTCCGCTTCGCGCTCTTTGCGAAACCCGGAATCGCCGGACGCTTCGCCCCTTTTCGTTTTGAACAACGTTCATAAAAATATGTCACAGGTCGCGCCTCCTCGCAAGAGGGCCATGCCGCGCCGCAGAAAAGCCGTGATGGGCGAATGGCATTTCAAGCGTGCCGCGGTTAAGTTGACGCGAACGGAAGGGGGACTCTGCGACATGGCGATGTTCGGAAAGACGACGCGGGCGGGCCTCGCCTTGACCGCGCTGCTGGCGAGTGTGGTCGAAGCCGGCGCCGAGGAGGCGGTCCATCACGGCATCGACGGAGCCACGCTCGGCGTCCTCTGGGCGCTCCCCTTCGCCGGCATTCTCCTGTCGATCGCCGTCTTCCCGCTGGTCGCCCCTCACTTCTGGCATCACCATTTCGGCAAGGTGGCGGCCGCCTGGGGGCTGGTCTTCGCGGTTCCCTTCGCCGTCGCCCATGGTTTCGGGCTCACCGGCGGTGAGATCCTGCACGTGGCGCTTCTCGAATATCTGCCCTTCGTCATCCTGCTGTGGTCGCTCTTCACGATCTCCGGCGGCATTCTGGTGACGGGCAACCTTCACGGCAGCCCGCGCCTCAATCTCTCGATCCTCGCCGGCGGCACCGTTCTCGCCTCGCTGATCGGCACCACCGGCGCCTCGATGGTGTTGATTCGCCCCCTGCTGCGCGCCAACGACGAACGCCGCCACAACGTCCACGTCGTGATCTTCTTCATCTTCCTGGTGTCGAACATCGGCGGCTCGATGACCCCGCTCGGTGATCCGCCGCTGTTCCTCGGCTACCTCAAGGGCGTCGGCTTCTTCTGGACCACCATCCACATGGTGGAGGAGACCGCCTTCGCCGCCGGCGTTCTGTTGACGATCTTCTACCTCGTCGACCGTTGGCTCTATCACCGCGACGAGGCCTTCAAGGCCCGGTTCGACCCGACCCCGGACACCCACAAGATGGGCCTGATCGGCTTCCCCAACATCGCGCTTCTCGGCGTGGTGGTCTTGGGCGTGCTGATGTCGGGATCGTGGAAACCGGGCGTCTCCTTCCACGTCGGCGGCGTCGAGGTCGAGCTTCAGAACCTCGCCCGCGACCTGATCCTGATCGGCGCCGGCCTCGTCAGCCTGGCGATCACGCCGAAGTCGATTCGTGCCGCCAACGAATTCTCCTGGGGGCCGATCCTCGAGGTCGCCAAACTCTTCGCCGGCATCTTCGTCACCATCATCCCGGTGATCGCCATGCTCAAGGCGGCCGAGAAGGGCGCCTTCGCGCCGCTCGTCGCCATGGTCGCCCACGCCGACGGCACCCCGAACAACGCCATGTACTTCTGGCTGACCGGCATCCTGTCGTCGTTCCTCGACAATGCCCCGACCTATCTGGTCTTCTTCAATCTGGCCGGCGGCGATCCGCAGCACCTGATGAACGAACTCACCACGACCCTTCTGGCGATCTCCTGCGGCGCGGTCTTCATGGGCGCCAATTCCTACATCGGCAACGCCCCCAACTTCATGGTCAAGGCGATCGCCGAGGAAGCCCATGTGAAGATGCCGAGCTTCTTCGCCTATCTCCTGTGGTCGGGTGGCATCCTGCTGCCGCTGTTCGGTCTGGTCACTCTGGTCTTCTTCCACTGGTGAGGCGATGGCGCCGAAGTTCGATCCCTCCACCCTCGAGCCGGAAGCCCTCGGCGAGCTCGGCGCCCTGCCGCCGCCGACCCGGCCCGAGGAGACGCTGGCGGTGTCGCGCGGCGTGCGCCGTCATCTCACCCGGCTCGGTTTCGCCGTGGTCGAGGAACTGCCGCTCGCCTCGGGCCGGCGCGCCGACGTCATGGCGCTGTCGGCGGCGGGCGAGATCTGGATCGTCGAGGTGAAGTCGTCGGTCGAGGATTTTCGCGCCGACCACAAATGGCCGTTCTACCGGCTCCATTCGGATCGGCTGTTCTTCGCGACGAGCCCGCGCGTGCCGCTCGAGATCTTCCCCGAGGACTGCGGCCTCATCGTCGCCGACGCCCATGGCGGCGAGATCCTGCGCGAGGCGCCGGAACATCGTCTCGTCGCCGCCACCCGCAAGGCGACGACGCTGCGTTTCGCCCGCGCCGCCGCGCTCCGGCTCGGTGGCTTCGTCGATCCTCAGATCCTCGGCAACATCGAGATCGGCTGACTAGCGCGGCGCCCGCTTGGCGAGGATGCGCTGCAGCGTGCGGCGGTGCATGTTGAGGCGCCGCGCCGTCTCCGAGACGTTGCGCTCGCACAGCTCGTAGACCCGCTGAATGTGTTCCCAACGCACGCGATCGGCCGACATCGGGTTCTCCGGCGGCTCGGCACGCTCGTCGGCGGAGCGCAGCAGCGCGCGCATCACCTCGTCGGCGTCGGCGGGCTTGGAGAGATAGTCGGAGGCGCCGAGCTTCACCGCCGTCACGGCGGTGGCGATGTTGCCGTAGCCGGTCAGAACCACGGTGCGCGCTTCGGGGCGCCGCTCGCGCAAGTGCTCGACCACGTCGAGCCCGTTGCCGTCGGCGAGCCGCATGTCGACCACGGCGAAGGCCGGCGCCCGGGCATCGACCGCGGACTTGCCTTCCGCGACCGACGCGGCCGTCTCCACCTCGAAGCCACGCAGTTCCATCGCCCGCGCCAACCTCTGCAGGAAGGCCTTGTCGTCGTCGACGATGAGAAGGCTTTTCTCGGCGTCGGCGGCCAGTGCCGGCGAGAGGTCCGTCTGAATGGTCATCGCTTCGTCCCATCGGTTCCCGCTGCGGGCCCACGGTCCGGTCGGGGCCGGAAGTCTAGGGCGAGAAGCCTTATACTTCAATCCCATGACTGGGTGCGCCGCACCATCGCCGCGCCCCCGGATCGTGAGCCGGAAAAGTGCGGCCGAGACGCCGCCCCGGCGCTCCGCCGGCCGCCCCGTCAATCGGCTCCGAAAGCGCCGAATTCGCCGGAGGGGAAATTCGACGAACCGATCGGTTCGTCCTCCGCCCGCCAGAAGCTGCGCGGCCACTGGATCCGGATCTCGGCGCCGTGCTCGGGGAAGTGCTTGTTGTCGCAGGTGACGCGCGCGCCCGAGCGCATCAGGAAGGTCTGGGCGATGAAGAAGCCGAGGCCGAGCCCGCCGCCGGCGCCCTCCCGTCCCCCCTCGTCCGGGCCGAGCGGCTCGCGCGTGGTGACCCACGGTTCGCCGAGCCGCTCGAGCACGCCCGAGGAGAAGCCCGGACCGTCGTCGCCGACCACCACCGTCACCTCCCGATCGTTCCAGTCGATGGTGATGGTCACGCGCGTCTCGGCGAAGTCGACGGCGTTCTCGACGATGTTGCCGAGGCCGTAGAGGATCGCCGGATTGCGCCGCCCGATCGGTTCGGCGCCCTCGCCGATGCGGCGCACCTCGAGATCGGTGCCGAGATCGCGGAAGGGTTCGACCACCTCCTCGATCACCCCCACCAGCGACTGGCGCGCGAAGAAGGCGTCGGGATCCTCGCCCATCGAGGAGAGCTTGCGCAGGATGTCGCGGCAGCGCTCGGTCTGGCTGCGCAGCAGCGCGACGTCCTCGGCGAGCGGCGATCCCGCCGGCAGCTCGCGCTCCATCTCGCGGGCGACGACCGCGATCGTGCCGAGCGGCGTGCCCAACTCGTGCGCCGCCGCCGCCGCCAGTCCGTCGAGCGCCACCAGATGGCGTTCCCGTTGCAGGACCAGTTCGGTCGCGGTCAGCGCCTCGGCGAGCCGCCGGCTCTCGTCGGCGACGCGGAAGGCGTAGAGCGCGGAGAAGGAGAGGGTGAGGATCAGCGCCAGCCAGATCCCGACCACGTAGAGCACCGGCAGGCTCGGCGGCGAGGCGGTGCCCCACGGCAGCGGCGCGTGGAAGGCGGCGAGCACGGTGGTCGCCACCGCCACCACGACGCCGAGGAGCGCCGTCGAGCGCGGCGGCAGCGACGCCGAGGAGACCAGCACCGGCGCCAGCAGCAGGCAGGCGAAGGGGTTCTCGAGACCGCCGGTCAGCCACAGCAGCCCGGTCAGTTGCAGCGCGTCCCAGCCGAGCAACAGCGTGGCATGGATGCCGTCGAGCCGGTGGATGCTGGAGAAGCGCAGACGCAGCAGGATGTTGAGCGCCATCGAGGCGCCGATCAGCGCGAAACACTCCATCAGCGGCAGATGGAAGCCGAGCCCGAATCGGACGAAGAGCACCGCCGCCGTCTGGCCCGCCACCGCCAGCCAGCGCAGGCGCACCAGCGTGTCGAGCTTCAACGAGCGCACCGAAGTGTCGCCGAAATCCGCCAGGACGCCCAACATTCGCTCTCGTTCCTCGTGACGATCGGCCCCGCGTCGCGGTCGGCCGGGCCCTTCGGGCCTCTCGTTCGGTTTTGCGCTCGTCGGCGAGACCCTATACGATGAACGCGCCTCGCGGAAAGCGCCGCGCCCGTCCGAGACCCTCCTCCATGTCCGCACTTCCGCTCCCGACCGTCGATCTCGCCCTCGACGTGCGCGATCTCGTCAAATGCTTCGGCGCCGTCCGCGCCGTCGACGGGCTGAGCTTCGCCCTCGCCCCCGGCCGCACGCTGGGTCTCCTCGGCGGCAACGGCGCCGGCAAGACGACGACGATCGGCATGATCATGGGTCTGGTGCGCCCCGACGGCGGCACCATCCGCATCCTCGGCCGCGATCCCGAGCGCGAGCGCTCGGCGCTCCTCGCCGAGATGAATTTCGAGAGCCCCTACGTCGACATGCCGCATCGCCTGACGGTGCGGCAGAACCTGACGGTCTTCGCCCGGCTCTACGAGGTCGAACGCCCCCGCGAGCGCATCGCCGAACTCGCCCGCGACTTCGCCCTCGAGCCCTTCCTCGATCGCCGCTCGGGCGCGCTCTCGGCCGGTCAGAAGACCCGCGTGGCGCTGGCCAAGGCCCTGCTCAACCGGCCGCGCCTGCTCCTCCTCGACGAGCCCACCGCCTCGCTCGACCCCGACACCGCCGACTGGATCCGCTCCCGTCTCGAGGACTATCGCCGCGAGACCGGCGCCGCCCTCCTGATCGCCTCCCACAACATGGCCGAGGTCGAACGCCTCTGCGACGACGTCGTCATCCTCTCCTCCGGCCGCATCGCCGCCGAGGGCACGCCGGACGACCTGATGCGACGCTTCGGCCGCGACGGCCTCGAGGAGGTCTTCCTCGACGTCGTGCGCGGACGCGGCACCGCCGACGAACGCGCCGAGAAGGAGGTTCGCCCATGACCTCGCCGACGACCTCGACCGCGATCGCGACCCCCGCGCGCCGGGTCCACGCCGGTTTCTCCGCCGCCCGGGTCGGGGCGATGGTGCTGCGCTACTGGTATCTCCTCGCCAATTCTTGGCCGCGCGCCGTCGAGCTCGTCTATTGGCCGACGGTGCAGATGCTGACCTGGGGCTTCGTCCAGTCCTACATCGCCGCCAAGTCGCCCTATTTCGCCGGCGCCGGCGGGCTCTTCGTCGCCGCGCTGCTGCTCTGGGACGTGCTCCTGCGCTCGCAACAGGGCTTCGCCTTCGCCTTTCTCGAGGAGATGTGGTCGCGCAATCTCGGCAATCTCCTGATGAGCCCGCTCCGGACGTCGGAATTCGTCGCCTCGCTGATGGTGATCAGCCTGATCCGCTTGACCATCGGCATGGTGCCGGTGACGCTGATCGCCATCCCGCTGTTCGGCTTCAACATCTGGGGCCTGGGCGGGGCGCTGGCGATCTTCTTCGCCAATCTCGTCGCCACCGGCTGGGCGATGGGCTTCCTCATCGTCGGCCTGTTGCTGCGCCACGGGCTCGGCGCGGAGGCGCTGTCGTGGTCCTTGATGTTCGTGCTGATGCCGCTCGCCTGCGTCTACTATCCCGTAGCGACCCTGCCGCCCTGGCTGCAGCCGATCGCCCTCGCCCTGCCGCCGACCCATGTCTTCGAGGGCATGCGGGCGGTGTTGATCGATCACGTCTTCCGCCTCGATCACCTCGCCTGGGCGGTCGGGCTCAACCTCGTCTGGCTCGGCGCCGGCATCGTCGCCTTCCGGGTTCTCCTCGCCGCCGCCCGCCGCGCCGGCTCGCTCGTCCAGCAGGGCGAGTGAGGACCGTCACACGGCCGTCTTACGACGAATTGCCGACCCTCCGGGCCTTGGATGCGCCGTCGAAAGGGCCGAATAGTAATCGATTGAAACAATTCGAACGCAGATCGCTCCTAGGTTTGCGCGAGAACGACAGCGGAATCGAGGGGCCATGTTCTACCAGCTCTACGAGTTGAACCACGCCGCACTCCGGCCGATGCGCATCGCCGCCGAAGTCGGCCGAATGGCCCTCCGCAGCCCGTTCAATCCGCTCGCCGGCACCTCGCTCGGCCGCTCGCTCGCCGCCGGCTTCGAGGTCTTCGAGCGCACCACCCGCCGCTACGGCAAGCCGGAGTTCGAACTGCCGGTGACCACCGTCGACGGTGTCGAGAGCCCGGTCACGGAACGGGTGGTGTGGCGCCAGCCCTTCTGCGAGCTGCTGCATTTCGAGCGCGCGCTGCCCGAGGGGCGCCCGGCCGACCCCAAGGTGCTGATCGTCGCGCCGATGTCGGGCCACTATGCGACGCTCCTGCGCGGCACCGTCGAGGCGATGCTGCCGGCCCACGAGGTCTACATCACCGACTGGATCGACGCCCGCGCCGTGCCGCTGACCGAGGGCGGCTTCGATCTCGACGACTACATCGACTATCTGATCGAGATGATCCACCACCTCGGCGCCGGCGTGAACATCGTCGCGGTGTGCCAGCCCTCGGTGCCGGTGCTCGCCGCCGTGTCGCTGATGCAGGAGGACGGCGATCCGCTGTCGCCGGCCACCATGACGCTGATGGGCGGGCCGATCGACACCCGCATCTCGCCGACCGCCGTCAACAAGGTCGCCCACGACAAGGGCCTCGGCTGGTTCGAGCGCAACGTGATCATGCGCGTGCCGTTCCCCCACGCGGGCGCCTTCCGCGAGGTCTATCCGGGCTTCCTCCAGCTCGGCGGCTTCATGTCGATGAACCTCGACCGCCACGTCTCCGCCCACAAGGAGTTCTACCTCCACCTGATCCAAGGCGACGGCGACAGCGCCGAGAAGCACCGCGACTTCTACGACGAATATCTGGCGGTGATGGACCTCACCAAGGAGTTCTATCTCCAGACCATCGAGACCGTGTTCCTGAAGCACGCGCTGCCCGAGGGCACCATGACCCATCGCGGCCGCCCGGTGCGCCCCTCGGCGATCCGCGACACCGCGCTGCTGACGGTCGAGGGCGAGCTCGACGACATCACCGGCATGGGTCAGACCCAGGCGGCGCACACGCTCTGCTCCGGCCTCTCCGCCGACAAGCAGATGGACTACGTCCAGCCCGGCGTCGGCCACTACGGCGTCTTCAACGGCTCGAAGTTCCGCGCCAACATCCAGCCGCGCATCGCCGACTTCATCCGCCGCCATGCGCGCGGCGCGGTGACGAGCGCCCCCGAAGCCGAGCCCGCCGCCACCCCCGAAGTCGAGCCCGTCACCGTGGCCGAGGCGGCGCCCGCCCCCGTGGCGGCGCCCAAGCGTCGTCGGACCGTGAAGTCGGGCGAATGAGATCGACGTCCGGATCCGGACCTCGGGGTCCGGATTCCCCCGCGTCTTGAAGTCGGCGGCGATCGGGCTCATCACCGGGCGACGGACGGCCGCCGCGTGGGACGCGCGCGCGGTTGCCGCGTCGGAGGATCCGTCGATGCCGATACCGGGTTTCGCCCGCGTCCATTTCTCGGTGCCGATCGTCGTGACGATGGCGGTGGCCTTCGTCTTCGCGTGGCCGGTCGGTCTCGTCATCCTGGTCTATGCGCTGTGGGGCGAGCATTTCGGCTGGCGGCCGCGCGTCGAGGCCTTCCTGCAGGGCTTCGCGAAGGGTCTGCGACAGGACGGTTGCCGCTGCAGCCCGGCCTCGATCGATTTCTCGTCCGGGCTCCGCTCTTGCGACGCGACCACCGAGGGCGGCGATCCCCGCCCTCGACCGGCGGGGGCTCCGCGCCCGCCCGCCTCTTGAAAGCCGATCGTCGGGGGGCCATCTCCTCGAACGTGAGCCGTGGACCGGGATCCGCTTCGGATCCCGGCGGCGGCGCCGTCGTCCCAGGAGGGGGCCCACATGCGTAGCCATTCCATCGTTCGCAACGGTTTCAACCCCGTCTCGATCACCGTGATGGTGCTCGGCTTCATGCTCGCCTGGCCGCTCGGCCTGATGGTCCTCGCCTATATCCTGTGGGGCGAGCGCTTCGGTTGGCGGGCGCGTGCCGCCGCCTTCTTCGACGGTGTGCGCGACGGCATCCTGCGCAGCGGCTTCCGCGCGCGCGGTCCCGGCGCCGGCTTCGGCTTCACCACCGGCAACGCCGCCTTCGACGCCTATCGCGCCCGCGAGCTCGAGCGGCTCGGGGCCGAGCGCCGCCGCCTCGAGGAGGAGCGCCGCGAGTTCGAGGCCTACATGAACCATCTGCGCCGCGCCCGCGACCAGGAGGAGTTCGACCGCTTCAAGGCCGAACGCTCGCGTCGCCGTGGCCCGGACGTGATGTGAGGCGACCCACCCCGTGTTCGCCCCGTCGCGGCGGCGGGTCGCCCCGCCGTCGCTGCCCGACCGCCTGACCCTCGCCCTGCCGGACCGCGACGTCGACGTCGTCGTCCGAACCTCGGCGCGCGCCCGCCGCTTCACGCTGCGGCTCGGGGTCGGCGATCCCGTTCTGACCGTGCCGGAGCGTACCCGCCCCGCCGACGCGCTCGATTTCCTCGATCGCCATCGCGGCTGGCTCGCCGAGCGTCTCGCCCGCCGCCCCGCGCCGGTGCCCTTCGCCGACGGCGCGCTGCTGCCCTTTCGCGGCGAGATCCACCGGGTCGATCATCGCCCCGGCGCGCGCGGCACCGTCTGGCGCGAGACCGTCGAGGCGACGCTCGAGGCCGAGCCGCCGCGTCTGGTGGTCGCCGGCGGCGCCGATCATCTCCACCGGCGTCTGCGCGACTTCCTGATCCGCTCGGCCAAGGCCGACCTCGCCCCGGCGGTCGCCCGTCACGCCGCCCGCCTCGCGGTGGAGATCCGCAATCCGCGCATCCGCATCAAGGACACCCGCTCGCGCTGGGGCTCGTGCACCGCCGACGGCGAGCTCTCCTTCTCCTGGCGGGTGGTGCTGGCGCCGCCCTTCGTGCTCGACTATCTCGCCGCCCACGAGGTCGCCCATCTCCGCGAGATGAACCATTCCCGCGACTTCTGGCGTCTGGTGCGCCAGACCTGCCCCGACATGGACGCCGGCCGACGCTGGCTGAAGCTCCACGGCACCGGCCTGCACGGCTACGGCACCACCGACTGACCCCCTCGGGCGGTCGTTCCCGATATCCCTTGGCCCGACGCCCCTTCGCCTGCTAAAAGCGGCACGACTTTTCACGAGCCGAGGGCATCCCCATGCGTACCGCCTCCGTCGAGCGCAAGACGAAGGAGACCGACGTCTCCGTGACCGTGAACCTCGACGGGTCCGGCACTTACGACGTCGCGACCGGGGTCGGCTTCTTCGATCACATGCTGGAACAGCTCTCGCGCCATTCGCTGATCGACATCACCGTCCGCGCGAAGGGCGATCTCCACATCGATCAGCACCACACCGTGGAAGACGTCGGCATCACGCTCGGTCTCGCGCTGAAGCGGGCGCTGGGCGATCTGAAGGGCATCCGCCGCTACGCCGACGTTCACCTGCCGATGGACGAGACCCTGACGCGCGCCGCGATCGACGTCTCCGGCCGGCCCTTCCTGGTGTTCAAGATCCCCTTCTCGCGCGACAAGATCGGCGAGTTCGACACCGAACTCTTCGAGGAGTTCTTCCGCGCCTTCGCCTTCAACGCCGGGCTGACGCTGCACGTGGAGACGCTCTACGGCGTCAACAACCACCACATGATCGAGAGCGCCTTCAAGGCGACCGCCCGCGCGCTCGAGGCGGCCGTGACGATCGATCCGCGCCGCGCCGGCACGATCCCCTCCACCAAGGGTTCGCTCGGAGACTGATCATGGCGACCTTCACGGTCCATGCGCCCGCAGGCGAGATCGCCGACGCCGCCCGCGCCGGCGCGCTCGTCTTCGTGCCGGAGAAGGGCTCCTGGGCGGCGCTCCTGGTGCCGTTCCTGTGGGCGCCGTGGCATCGGCTGTGGTGGGTCTTCCTCGGTTGGCTCGCGGTGACGCTCGCCCTCGAGGGCGTCGATCGCCTCGTCGATCCGACCCTCGCCGCCATCCTGTCGACGGCCTTCATGATCTGGTTCGCCCTCGCCGCCGCCGAACTGCGGCGCTGGAACCTGGAGCGGCGCGGCTTTCGCCTCGTCGGCGTGGTCGAGGCGAGCGACGCCATCGAGGCGGAATGCCGCTTCCTCGGCCGTCTCGCCGATCCGGCCCGCCCGCGCTTCGGCGAGGTGGTGAGCCCGGCCCGGCCGCGTGCCGAACCGGCGACCGTGCCGGCCGCGACGCGCCCGGCCTCCCCCGATCTGCCGCCCGTCGTCGGATGGGCCGTTCCCACACCCGGAGACCGTCCATGACCGTCGCGCTCATCGATTACGGCGCCGGCAATCTGCGCTCGGCCGAGAAGGGCCTGGAGCGGGTCGCCCACGAGATCGGCCGCGATCAGAAGATCCTGCTCACCCGCGATCCCGACGTGGTGGCCAAGGCCGACCGCGTCGTCCTGCCCGGCGACGGCGCCTTCCCCTTCTGCCGGCGCGGCGTCGCCGCGATCGACGGCATGGAAGAGGCGATCCGCGACTTCGTCGAGGTCAAGGGCCGGCCCTTCCTCGGCATCTGCGTCGGCATGCAGCTTCTCGCCACGCGCGGCCTCGAGCACGAACCGACCGACGGCTTCGGCTGGATCGACGGTGTCGTGAAGGCGATCGATCCCGGCCCCGAGCGGCTCAAGGTGCCGCACATGGGCTGGAACACGATGAATCTGGTCAATCCGCACCCGGTCCTCGACGGATTGGCGCTCGGCCCCGACGGGCTCCACGCCTATTTCCTGCATTCCTACGCCTTCGAGGTGACCCACCACGCCGATCTCGTCGCCACCGCCGACTACGGCGGCCGGGTGACCGCGATCGTGGCGCGCGACAACGTCGTCGGCACCCAGTTCCATCCCGAGAAGAGCCAGCGCCTCGGCCTCGCCCTCCTCGCCAACTTCCTGAAATGGGCGCCGTGAGGCGGCCGACGAGAGACGCGTGATGATTCTCTTCCCCGCCATCGACCTGAAGGATGGTCAGTGCGTTCGCCTGAAGCTCGGCGAGATGGACCAGGCGACCGTCTACAACGACGATCCCGCCGCCCAGGCCCGCGCCTTCGCCGATCTCGGCTTCCCGTTCCTGCACGTGGTCGATCTCAACGGCGCCTTCGCCGGCCGCTCGGTCAACGGCGCGGCGGTCGAGGCGATCCTCGCCGCCGTCGAGGGCCGCATGAAGGTCCAGCTCGGCGGTGGCATCCGCGATCTCGAGGCCATCGAGGGCTGGCTCGCCAAGGGCCTCGCCCGCGTCATCCTCGGCACCGTGGCGGTGCGCGATCCGGCCCTGGTGAAGGAGGCCTGCCGCCGCTTTCCCGGCCGCATCGTCGTCGGCATCGATGCCAAGGGCGGCAAGGTCGCGGTCGAGGGCTGGGCGGAAGGCTCGGAACTCTCGGCGGTCGACCTGGCGCGGAAGTTCGAGGACGCCGGCGTGGCGGCGATCGTCTATACCGACATCGATCGCGACGGCATCCTGAAGGGCCTCAACATGCCCTCGACGCTCGAGCTGGCCCGCGCCGTCTCGATCCCGGTCATCGCTTCCGGCGGCCTCGCCTCGATCGACGACGTGAAGGCGATGCTCGCCCCCGAAGCGCGCCTCCTCGAGGGGGCCATCACCGGCCGCGCCCTCTACGACGGCCGCCTCGATCCGGCCGAGGCGCTCGCCCTGATCGCCGCCGCCGGCTGAGCGGCGCCGATCGCGCGGCGCCTCCCGCCCTTCGGACGGGCTCGCCTTGAACCCTCGCCCCGCGCCTCCCATATTCGGAAGGTCGGGTCTCGGCCCGTCGTCGACGGTCGCCTCGCCGGAGGGGCCGTCGGCCCGAGTAACGGGTCGCTTGCACGAGGGCCTGACCATGTCGCGTTTCCCGGGCTTCTCCAGCCCCTTTCTTCTCGGCTTCGACGAGATCGAGCGTGTCCTCGACCGCGTCTCCAAGGCCGCCAACGACGGCTACCCGCCCTACAACATCGAGCGCATCGAGAGCGCCGACGGCGGCCGGGAGGTCCTGCGGATCACGCTGGCGGTGGCCGGTTTCACCCGCGACCAGCTCGACGTGACCATCGAGGACAGCCAACTCGTCATTCGTGGCCGTCAGAACGAGGATGATCGCACCCGCCAGTTCCTGCATCGCGGCATCGCCGCGCGTCAGTTCAGCCGGGTGTTCGTCTTGGCCGACGGCATCGAAGTGGCCGGCGCCGAACTGAAGGACGGCCTGTTGGCGATCGATCTGGGGCGGCCCGAACCCGAACGGGTGATCCGCCGGATCGACATCGCCACCAGCGAGTGATCCGGCTCGTCCGTCCGTTTCATCGATCGAGACAAGAGGCGAGCGCCCGAAGGGCTCGCGAGGAGGAGCCATGGCTCATCGTATCGACACGCATCGTATCGACGTCGCCCCCGAAGTCCTCGCCCAGATCGGCGTCGGACACATCGCCTATCTGCGGGAAATGTCGTCGGAGGATCTGGTGCGCGCCTTCCCCGGCGCCCCCGAACTGCCGCCGGGTCTGCGCCTGTGGGCGCTGATCGGCGCCGCCGGCGAGCCGATCATGGTCGCCGACGACCGCGATCTCGCGCTCGAGAGCGCCCGCGAACACGATCTGGTGCCGGTTTCGCTGCACTGACCGACCCGCGACGGGGCGTGAGGCCCCGTCGGCCGCCGCGCGCGCCTCAGGCGGCGTCGGGCTCGACCGAGTGGACGAGCAGCGCGTAGAGCGCGTGCGGGTCCCGGCAGGCCCGGAGCTTGGCGGTGAAGGTGGCGTTGCGCATCACCCGGGCGATCCGCGCCAGGGCCTTGAGATGGTCCGCGCCCGCGCCCGCCGGCGACAGCAGCGTGACGATCAGATCGACCGGCTGACCGTCCGTCGCCTCGAAGTCGATCGGCCGTTCCAGCCGCGCGAACAGCGCCACCGTCCGATCGAGCGCCTCGATCGTGGCGTGCGGTACGGCGACGCCGTGGCCGACGCCGGTCGAGCCGAGCCGTTCGCGCTGGGTCAGCCGCTCGAACACGTCGCGTTCGTCGAGGTCGGTGATACGGGCGGCACGGGCCGCGAGCTCCTGCAGAACCTGCTTCTTGTTGCCGGCCCGCAGACTGGGCAGCACGGCTTCGAAGCCGATGAGATCACCGAGGTCCATCGATCGGGTCTTCCATGGGGCGGTCCGGAGCGCGTCGTCGCACGAGGAGGCGCGCGGGATCCGAGAGAATGTCGTGCCGAAAGTGGGGGCTCCCGGCCTCCGGCACAACTCGAGACTTTCCCTCATGGGGTCTTCTCGGCCGTCGGCGTGCCGCCGACCGAGAAGAGCGCCGGGATCAGGCGACGGCCGTCAGGCTCGGGTCGACCCAGCCGATGTTGCCGTCGTCGCGGCGATAGACGACGTTGAGACCGCCGTTGGCCGCGTTGCGGAACATCACGAAGGCCGCGGCGGTCAGGTCGAGTTCCTGAACCGCGTCGCCGACGGTGAGGGTCTTGAGCGGCTTGGTGCTCTCCGCGATCACCGCCGGATGGAAGTCGACGGGGACCTCCTCGTCCTCGGCCGTGGCCTCGAGCACGCGATAGGCGGTCTCCGCCACCTGGGCGCGGCCCTGGGCGGCGTTGTGGTCGCTGAGACGGCGCTTGTAGCGGCGCAGTTGCTTCTCGATGCGATCGATCGCCTGATCGACGCTGAGATAGGGATCCTGTGCCGCTCCGACCGCCTGTACGGTGATGCCGGTGCCCAGATGCAGAGCGCATTCCGTGCGGAAGCCGATGCCTTCCTTCTCCACGGTGGCGTGGCCCTTGAAGGAGCCGCTGAAATATTTGGCGAGTGCTTCACCGACGCGCGTTTCCGCGTGGCCGCGGAGCGATTCGCCGATGTCGACGTTCTTGCCGGAAACCCTGAGGGTCATGTTTCTTCGACCTCCCGGTCGGGCGCCGTCTCCGGGAAGAGGCGGCGGCCTTCTTGATGTTGTCCCGCCCCCGTCTCGGCGCCTCCGGGATCGATGATCCCCGAGGCGCCCCGGGTCGGGGGCGAACGTCGGACGATCGTCTTCGGTCCTCCCGCGACCTCTGGGCGAGGGACGCGGGTGCCGAGTCGATCGCTTCAGGCCAACGCCTGCTTCTCACGGCGGCGTTGGACGGAAGAGGGTATGTTCATCGCCTCGCGGTATTTTGCGACCGTGCGGCGGGCGATGTCGATTCCTGAATCTCTGAGCATCTTGACGATCGTGTCGTCCGACAGCACGTCGCGCGCCGTCTCGCGATCGATCAGTTCCTTGATCTTGTGGCGGACCGATTCGGAGGAGTGCGCCTCGCCCCCCTCGGAAGAAGCTATGGACGAGGTGAAGAAGTACTTCAACTCGAAGATTCCTCGGCTCGTCGCCATGTACTTGTTCGAGGTGACCCGGCTGACCGTGCTCTCGTGCATCCCGACCGCGTCGGCGATCATCCGGAGGTTGAGCGGCTTGAGGTGGCGGATGCCGTGGGTCAGGAAGGCGTCCTGCTGGCGCACGATCTCGGTGGACACCTTGAGGATCGTCTTGGCGCGCTGATCGAGGCTCTTCACCAGCCAATTGGCCGTCTGCATGCAGTCGGACAGATAGAGCTTGTCCTTCTCGCCCTTCGCCGTCTTGGCGATCCGCGCGAAATAGCTCTGATTGACCAGGACCTTGGGCAGGGTCTCGCTGTTCAGCTCGACGAGCCAGCCGCCGTCGGGACCGGCGCGCACCACGACGTCCGGCACGATCGGCTGGACGAGCGTCGAGCCGAAGGCGTTGCCGGGCTTGGGATTGAGCGCGCGGATCTCTCCGATCATCTCCGCGAGATCGTCGTCGTCGACCTTGGTCAGGCGCCGGAGTGCGGCGAAGTCGCGCCGCGCCAGAAGCTCGAGATTGGCGACCAGCGCCTGCATCGCCGGGTCGAAGCGATCGCGCTCCTTGAGCTGGAGGGCGAGACATTCGGAGAGGTCGCGGGCGCCGACGCCGGCCGGATCGAAGCTCTGGATCAGCGCCAGCACCTCCTCGACCAGCTCGATCGGCGCGCCGAGCTTGTCGGCGACGCTCTCCACGTCGGTGCGCAGATAGCCGGCCTCGTCGATGCTGTCGATCAGATCGCGGCCGATGATCCGCCGCATCGGATCGCCGACCGCGAGCGCCAGCTGCTCGGCGAGATGATCGGCGAGCGAGACCTCGACCGCGACGAAGGATTCCAGATTGTAGTCCTCGCCGCCGCCGCCGCTGCCCGAGCCGGCGGAGGAGGACTGCGACCAGTTCTCGCCGACCAGCCGGGTCGGGTCCATGCCCTCGGCCGGGCCGTCGTCCTGGAACACGTTGGTGAAGTCGGCGTCGAGCCGCTCGCCGATCTCCGGCGAGGCGCTCTCGAAGGCGGTGTCTAAGTCGGGGCCGGCGGTGGCGGCGGGGAAGTCGCCGGTCGCCTCGAAGTCGCCGCCGCCGTCGAAGTCGCCGCCCTCGGGGGCGCCGCTCGCCTCGGCCGGGCTCTCGCCGGCGGGGGCCTCGGCCACGACCGGCCGATCCTCGCCCTCGTCGCGTTCGAGCAGCGGATTGCGTTCGAGTTCGTTCTCGACATAGGCCACGAGATCGAGGTTGCCCAGCTGCAGCAGCTTGATCGCCTGCATCAGCTGAGGCGTCATCACCAGAGACTGGCTCTGTCTGAGCTCCAGTTTCGGGCTGAGCGCCATCGGGGCTTCAATATCCTCGCTTCCCGGTCCACGTGCATGTGGTCCGGATCTTGCCTCTCGTCTCCCTAGACGTTAGCTCGGGTTCGTCTCCCGGCAAAGCGAAAACGAGAGCTCGGCGACGAAAGTGTCCGTGAGCCTCTTCAGAAGCTGAACTGTTCGCCGAGATAGAGCCGGCGAACGTCGGGATTCTCCACGATTTCCCGCGGGTTGCCGGTGGTCAGCACATGGCCGGAGGCGATGATGAAGGCGCGGTCGATCAGTCCCAGCGTCTCGCGGACGTTGTGGTCGGTGATGAGCACGCCGATCCCCCGTTGCGTCAGATGGCGCACCAGGGCCTGAATGTCGCCGACCGCGATCGGGTCGATGCCGGCGAAGGGCTCGTCGAGCAGCATGAACGAGGGGCGCGAGGCGAGCGCCCGGGCGATCTCGCAGCGCCGCCGCTCGCCGCCGGAGAGCGCGATCGACGGCGACTTGCGCAGATGATCGATGCGGAATTCGGCGAGCAGCTCGTCGAGCGCCTCGCGCCGTCGCGCCCGGTCCGGCTCGACCACCTCGAGCACCGCCATGATGTTGTCTTCCACCGACAGGCCACGGAAGATCGAGGCCTCCTGCGGCAGATAGCCGATGCCGAGGCGCGCGCGGCGATACATCGGCAGCCGCGTGATGTCGTAGCCGTCGAGACGGATCGTCCCCGCGTCGGGTCGGATCAGCCCGGTGATCATGTAGAACACCGTCGTCTTGCCGGCGCCGTTGGGGCCGAGTAGGCCGACCGCCTCGCCGCGATGGACGTCGAGGCTGACGCTCTCCACCACCCGGCGCTTCTTGTAGGCCTTGGCGACGGCCTCCACGCTCAGACCCTCTTCGGGGTCTCCGGGACGAATCGTGCCGCCATGGGCGGCGTCGGGCGCGCGAAGAGCGATCGGCAGAAGTCTCAAGGCCGACCTCCGGCAGGGAACGGGAACGGCGCGCGGGCGCCACGGCTCGGCATGGTCACTGTCCGGCGGGCTTCTGCGATTCGAGGATCAACTGGACGCGGCCGGTGCCGTCGAGCTTGTACTGGCCGGACTTCAGATCGATCGACAGGCGTTCGCCGCGCGCCACGTTCTTGCCCTGGGTCAGCACCACGCCGCCGGTGATCTGCGCCGTCTGGGTGTGCATGTCGAACCAGCCGCGATCGCCGGTGACGGTCTGATCCTTCTGCGAGATCAGCACCTTGCCCTCGGCCTCGAAGCGGCGGATCGCCTGGGCGCCGGCCGCGTCGCCCTTGGCGAGGTCGGAGGCGCCGTTGCCCTCGTAATAGACGCGCAGGCGCTGGGTCTTCAGCACCGTGTCCTTCTGCAGGACGTGGACGTTGCCGGTGAAGACGGCGTTGCGGTCCTTGTCGAGCACCTCGAGACTGTCGGCTTCGATCTGGATCGGATCCTTGCCGTTGGCGCCGAACCCCTTGAAGGCGTCGGACATGCCGCCCGACGAGGCGGCCAGGACCGGCAGGACCGAGGCGGTCAGCGCGACGGCGGCGAGAGCGGAGGCGAGGCGAGGAGCGCGGGTCATCGTCGGTCTCAACGAATGGGGGCGGAGAGGGCCTCGGCCTTCGGATCGGCGGCCTCGGCGGGAAGCACGGTCATGCGGACATGTCCCTGGAACAGGGCATGATGGCCGTTGTCGGTCAAGTCGAGAGTATCGGCCTCGACATGGGCGGTGGGGCCGCTGATGCGCACGCCCTCGCCCCCGGTGATGCGCCCGCCGACCAGATCGACGTCGGCGCTGGGGCCTTCCGCGCGCCAGCCGTTGGAGGCCGCCAGCGTGATGCCGCCCTGGAGGTGGAGCGTCTCGCGATTGCCGTCGTAGGTGCCCTCGGCGGAATCGATCTTGACCGAGGTGCCGTCGGCGAGTTCCAGCCGCCCGTCGATCCCCTCCATCCGCACCACCTTGGGATCGGCGATCGACTGGAAGGCGCGGGCGGCGGTGACGTCGTAAGTCCGCCCCTGCGAGCGTCCCGACAGGCGCGGCTCGACCATGGTCAGCCCGTCCTTGGAGAACAGGACGTTGCGCATGTCGACGCCGGAGACCATCTGCATCTTGAACCAGGTGAGCCCGCCGACCAGCGCCAGCGCCGCGATCCCGAAGACCGGCAGGACGATCTTGAAGACGCGCACCCGCCGGCTGTGGCGATCGGCTTCGGCGTGGGCGCTCGGGCGCACGGCCGCGGGGCGGGCGCCGGCGCCCCCCCGTTCCGTTCCGATCGGCCGCGCCGTCGATGCGTCGTTCATCGTCCCTCCGTTTCGGCCGGCCCCAGAGGGACGCGGACGGCGTGTCGCGATCCGATCAGGAGTGATCGAGGATGTCGCCGTCGGTCCAACCCATCAGGTCGAGTTTCGCACGGGTCGGCAGATAGTCGAAACACGCTTGCGCGATCTCGGTGCGGCCCTCGCGCGCCAGGATCGGCCTCTGCTTCTCCACCAGGGCGTGGAGATGGAGAACGTCCGACGCGGCATAGGAGAGTTGCGCCTCCGAGAGCTCGGGCGCTCCCCAGTCCGAACTCTGCTGTTGCTTCGACAGCTCGACGCCGAGAAGATCGCGGCAGAGATCCTTCAGCCCGTGGCGGTCGGTGTAGGTGCGGGTCAGCTTCGAGGCCACCTTGGTGCAGAAGATCGGCTGCGGCATCACGCCGAAGGCGTGATAGAGCGCCGCCAGATCGAAGCGAGCGTAATGGAAGATCTTGACGATCTTCGGGTCGGCCAGCAGCTTTTCGAGGTTGGGCGCGCGCTTCTGGCCGATCGCGATCTTGACCACGTCGACGGTGCCGTCGCCGGGCGAGAGCTGCACCACGCAGAGCCGGTCGCGATGGGGCATCAGCCCCATGGTCTCGGTGTCGATGGCGACGCTGTCGCGATAGGCGGAGAGGTCGGGAAGGTCTTCGTGATGGAGGCGAATGGTCATGAACGGCTCGCGGCTCGGGCACGAGACGTCGACGTCGGGTTCGGCCGAATCCGTCGCGTCTCGCCAGGATCGCCGCCCCATACCACGAGAACGCCGCCGACACGAGCCCGCCCGCGGTTTCCGCCGGCCGCGCCGAGGTCCCGGGTCAGGACGCGCCGGCGTGCAGGCGGAGTGCCGTGACCACGGCCGGGTCGAGCGTGCCGCCGAGAAACTGCGAGGTGACCCGGTCGACGCTGCCGACGTGGCCCTCGACGAAGGTCGCCAGCGTCGCCAGCGTCCGGCGCAGGGCGGCGGCGTCGATCGCGCCCTCGGCCGGCCGCGCGCCGGCGAATTCGTCGAGCAGCAACCGATGCTGCGCCTGATGGCAATGGAGCACCGGCACGCCCTCGCGCTCCATCAGGGCCTCCTCGCGGGCGAAATGGGCGATCACCTCGGCCTCGATCTCTCGAAAGAGATCGGCGAGCGCCGCGTCGGGTGTCGTCGATACGCGTTCGAACATCAGTTCGATCACGGCATGGTCGGCATCCATCTCAGGGACGCCGAGAACGATCGCCGGATGCATCACGGACCTCTCCTCCCAAGGGTTCGATCCCGGGATCGTGTCGAAGAGTGATGGGGCTCACCTTGACCTTTGATTCCTCGCCCGGAAGAATCGCGCCGTCTCGCGGAACGCGTGGTCGCGGTCGGAACCCGACCGCCGGTCGCGCGTCGTTCCACGAGGCCACGTCCCTCCCGACGCGGCTCCCGCGACATCTATCCGAGGACAATTCTCCATGACCTTCAAAGGCAAGACCGCGCTCGTGACCGGATCCACCAGCGGCATCGGACTGGCGGTCGCCACCCGTTTCGCCTCGCTCGGCGCCAATGTCGTCCTCAACGGCTTCGGCGACGCCGCCGAGATCGAGAAGATCCGTGCCGGGCTCGCCGCCGATCACGGCGTCGAGGTCGCCTACGACGGCGCCGACATGTCGAAGCCGGCCGAGATCGCAGCGATGATCGAAAAGGCGATCTCCCGCTTCGGCGGCATCGACGTCCTGGTCAACAACGCCGGCATCCAGTTCGTCTCGCCGATCGAGGACTTCCCGATCGAGAAGTGGGACGCGATCATCGCGATCAACCTGTCGTCGTCGTTCCACACCATCCGCGCGGTGCTGCCGTCGATGAAGGCGCGCGGCTCCGGCGCGATCGTCAACATCGCCTCGGCCCATGCGCTGATCGCCTCGCCGTTCAAGTCGGCCTATGTCTCCGCCAAGCACGGCATCGCCGGCCTGACCAAGACGGTGGCGCTCGAGACCGCCGAGACCGGCATCACCTGCAACGCCGTCTGCCCGGGCTACGTGCTGACGCCGCTGGTGGAGAAGCAGATCCCCGACACCGCCAAGGCCCGCAACATGACCGAGGAGGACGTGATCAAGCACGTCATTCTCGAGGCCCAGCCGACCAAGCGCTTCGTCAAGCCGGAAGAGGTCGCCGGCATCGCCGCCTTCCTCGCCGGCCCCGACGCGGTCTCGATCACCGGCGCGATGATCTCGGTCGACGGTGGCTGGTCGGCGCGCTGAGCGCCGACGAGGGGTGAAACGCCGGCGCGTTGAGCGCCGACGAGAACGAGAAATGACGGCGCGTGTGACGCGCCGACACGGAACCCATCGGCGCGTCGCGCGCCGATGGGACCCTCTTCGCCTCAGGCGATCTTCTTCAGGCCCGCCATGACGATGCCGGTGGCGGTCTGGGCGGCGAGCGAGATCGAGCGGAGGTCTTCCGGCTCGAGGTTGTGGACGTCGGTCTTGCCGGTGCAACGGGCCATCATCGAACATTCCGAGACGACCGCCTTCAGGAACGAGCCGAGCGAGGTCTCGGCCGTCCGGCCCTCGACGCCGTCGAAGACGACGCCGCCGGGGCCGATCGCCCCGCCGAGCGCGAGACCGGCCGCCACGTCGATCGCTCCCGCATTCGCTCCGAGCGCCAGCGCCTTGGCGAGATCGGTACCGGAGCGCAGGCCCCCGAACCAGATCAGCGGGAACCGCTCCTCCGCGCCGAGCGCGCGCATCACTCCGACCGCTCGCGGCAACAACGAGAGGTCGGGCGCGCCGGCGAGATCGGCCCAGGTGTCGCCGAGGTGGCCGGATCCGTCGAGCACGACCAGATCGACCCCGGCCTCGACCGCGAAGGGCAGCGCCGTCGCCACCGTCTCGGCGGTGACGATCAGGCCGACCCGTTGGCCCGGAACCGCGGGCGTCGGCAGGCTCGCGGCGCCGGTCGCCGTGACGCGGCCGAGGACGGCGGCGGCACGCGGATCGGCCGCCTCGCCGGGATCGACGATCTGGAGCCACGGCACCCCCGCCCCGATCGGTGCGCGGCCGAGATGGGCCCCGCCCGAGGCGGCGACGGCGGCGGCCGCCGCGGCGCGGATCGGCTCCGGCGCGGTCTCGAACCCCGCGACCAGCATCGGCTGGGCGAGGTCGAGGCCGGGGCCGAGATCGGTCCGCGCTTTACAGGCCTCGCGATAGGGATCGATGACGAGCCGGGTGAGGTTCGCCGGCAGGAACACCAGATCGTCGAAGGTCGCGCGTCCGGTGAGCGGGGCGTGCGGACGCATCCCCAGCCGCTCGCGGGTGATCGCCGCGAAGTCGGCCGGACCGGCATCGACGCGGGCCATGCGGAAGATCGCCTCGCGGGTCTTCACCGAATAATCGGCCGAGCCGGTCTCGGTGTCGCAGCGATAGCAGCGCGCGGCCTGTTCGTGCGCGGTGCGGTCGTCGTAATTCGCCTCCGCGTCGGCGAAGGGCTCCTTGCCGAGCCCCAGGAACGGCGGTTCGGCATGCGGCAGCTTCTCCCAGGCGGGATCCTGCGCCACCGGCACGTTGCGGGTGCGATAGGGCACCCGATACGGGACCGGATGAGCCTCGCCCTCGAGTGCGGCGAGCACGTAATAGGCGGCCTTGTGGCCCTGCGCCATCGCCTGGACCAGGGTCGAGGGACCGAAGGCGGCATCACCGGCGGCATAGACGCCGGCCATGCGCGTGCCCATGTCGGAGGCGCGGGTGGCGATGATGTCGCCCTCCATCAGCCCATGGGTCGCGAGCTCGAGGCTCGCCGACTTCTGGCCGACGGCGGCGACGAGAAGCCCGCAGGCGATCTCGAACTCGGACCCCTCGACCAGCGAGAAGGCGCGACGCCCGTCGGGGCCCGCCTCGCCGAGCGCGGTCTTCACGCAGGTGATCGAGAGACCGCCGTCCTTCTCCGCGATCGCCTTGGGGGCGACGTTGTAGAGGATCTCGACGCCCTCGGCGATCGCCGCCTCGAGCTCGTATTTCCGCGCCGGGATCTCGTCGGGACCCCGGCGATAGAGGACGGTCACGGTCTTCACGCCGGGCAGGCGCTTGGCCGTGCGGCAGGCGTCCATGGCGACGTCGCCACCGCCGACCACCACCACGTGCGCCGGCAGGATCGGCCGTTCGCCGCCGTTGATGCGGTTGAGGAAGGTGACGCCGTCCATGACGTTCGCGAGGTCGTCACCGGGAACGCCGAGGCGCTTGCCGAGCGAGGCGCCGATGGCCAGCAGCACGGCGTCGTGGCTCTGCGAGAGATGGGCGAGCGTGACCCCGCCGACCCCGAGCGGCGTGTTCAGATGCAGCGTGATGCCGGGGCAGCGCTTCAGGATCCGGTCGACGTCCTCGGCGACGACGCCCGGCGGCAGCCGGAAGTCGGGAATGCCCCAGGTCGCCATGCCGCCGGGCTTCGACTGCGCCTCGTAGAGATCGACCGCGTAACCGGCGAGCGCGATGTCCTGCGCCGCCGTCAGCCCGGCCGGACCGGCGCCGACGATCGCCACCCGCTTCGACCGGGTCACCGGAACCGAGGGCAGCTCGAAGGTCGGGCCGAGGGCATCGAGCACCCAGCGCTTCAAGGCGCGGATCGCCACCGGCCCGTCGGAGGCGGTGCGGCGGCAGGCCGGTTCGCACGGCGCGTCGCAGACCCGGCCGCAGATCGCCGAGAGCGGATTGGTGGCGGTGATCGCCTCGAGCGCGGCTTCCTTGTCGCCGGACCAGATCAGGCCGACATAGGAGGCGACGTCGGTGCCGATCGGGCAGGCGACCTGACACGGCGGCGGTTGATAATGCGGCAGACCGCTCTGATCGCCGGCGAGATCGAGGGCGAAGGGCTTGCAGCTGGCCATGTCAGGCGACCTCGCGGATGAGCGCCTCGGCCTTGTCGGCCCAGGTGGGATCGTAGGGAAGGCCGGTGATCGCGGCGGCTTCCGGCGTCAGAGCGACGAGGTCGTCGCGCGACAGATCGCGGAAGTCGTCGTAGCCGAGCGCGGCGACGAGGGTCGCGATCTGCCAGCGCACCACCTCGAAGAAGCGGGCGATGGCCTTCGACTGGACGTCGATCTGGTAGCGCGCCTCGTGCTCGGGGTCCTGCGTCGCGATGCCGACGACGCAGTTGCCGACGTGGCACTGCATGCAGGAGATGCAGCCGCCGGCGATGATCGCCGCCGTGCCCATGGCGACGGCGGAGGCGCCGAGCGCCAGCGCCTTGACCGCGTCGACCCCGTCCTTGATGCCGCCCATCAGGACGATCGGCATGTCGCCCTTGGCGTCGATTTCCTTCAGGCCGTCGAGGGCCTCCTGGATCGCCGCCAGCGTCGGGATGCCGACGTTCTCGAGCACTTCCGTCGAGGCCGCCCCGGTCGAGCCCTGGAGCCCGTCGAGCTGGACGAAGTCGAACCCGTCCTTGTAGGCGATCTTGATGTCGTCGCGGACGCGGCCGGCGCCCATCTTGATCGAGATCGGCTTCTGGTAACGGGTCGCCTCGCGGAACTCCTCGACCTTGATGACGAGATCGTCGGCGCCCATGATGTCGGGGTGGCGCGACGGCGAGCGCAGGTCGATGCCCTCGGGAATGCCGCGCACCCGCGCCAGTTCCTTGGTCACCTTCTTGGCCATCAGCTGACCGCCGAGACCGGGCTTGGCGCCCTGAGAGATGTAGATCTCGATGCCGTCGGCGCGGCGCATGTCGTGGATGTTCCAGCCGAGACGCCCGGAGAGGCACTGGAAGATCAGTTGCTTCGCCTCGGCGCGCTGCTCGTCGAGCATGCCGCCCTCGCCGGTGTTCTCGACGATCCCGGCGAGCCGCGAGGCTCGCGCCAACGCGATCTTGGTCGATTTCGAGAGCGCGCCGTAGCTCATCGGCGCGATCATCACCGGCATCGAGAGCTCGAGCGGCTTCGCTCCGTGGCGATCGCCGAGCCTGGTCGCGAGCTTCACCTTCGCGAGCGCGTCCGAGGCGGCGGCGACGCGGGCCGGATCGATCTTGAGGGCGATGTCGCCGAAATGCGGCACCGGCTTGGAGGCGCCGTAGCCCCGGATCCGGTAGCGGCCGATCAGGCTCTTGGCGTGAATGTCCTCGGCGACCTTGGCGTTCCAATAGGTGTCGGCTTCCGAGAACACCGTGTGCGGCAGCGGCCGCGAGATCGGCTCGTTGACGCCGTAGCGCAGCTTGGTGCCGGCGTTGACGATCTTCTTGAAGGTGCCGGGGAAATCGATGCCGTATTTGGCGAGGAAGGCGCGGACCGAGGCGATGTCCGCCTCGCTCGGCTCGACGAGCTTCGCGTCCGAGCCGAGGCTCTGCACCTCGCCGCCGACGTAGATCTCGCCGGCCGACATGTCCTCGCCGACCCGTTCGCCGGAATTGCCGAGGATGATGATGCGGCCGCCGTACATCATGTAGCCGGCGAGAAAGCCGGCGTTGCCGCAGGCGAGCAGCGTCCCCGCCTTCATCACCTGCCCGCCGCGCGAGCCGAGGTTGCCCTTGACGATCACCTCGCCGCCGCGCAGTCCCACCCCGGCGATGGCGCCGGCATTGCCGCCGACGATCACCGCGCCCTCGTAGAGACTGTCGCCGACGCCCCAACCGACGTTGGAGTCGATCTCGAACCGGGCGCCGTGCGAGAGGCCGGCGCAGAAATAGCCGGCCGAGCCGCGCACCTTGACGGTGACCGGGGCGACCAGGCCGACGCCGATGTGGTGGCGGGCGTCGGGGTTCAGGACCTCGATGTCCTCGCCGCGTTCACCGGCGGCGGCGAAGGCCGCGTTGGCCTCGCGGACGGAGAGTTTGCTCAGATCGATCGTGACCACGTGCGGAACGTCCCCGGCGCAGGCTCGGTGGTGGAAAGGGGGCGACCGGGGAAGAGCCGGTTCAGCGACACTTCCTCGGAGGCGATGGCGACGAGGCCGTCGTCCTCGAACATGACCATCGGCTTGGCGGCGAGACGGTCCTTGGCGAAGCCGATGCCGTCCTTGGTGGAGACCAGGAAGGAGAAGGTGCCGTCGAGATCGTCGACCGACTGTTCGAGCGCCGTCTCGAGCTTGACGCCCTGCGCCAGCTTGTCGGCGACGTAGACCGCGATCAACTCGCTGTCGTTGTCGGTGCGGAACTCGAAGCCGCGCGCCTCGAGACGGCGGCGCATCTTCCAATAATTGGTGATCTGGCCGTTGTGGACGATCGCCACGTCGGCGAAGCCGGTCGCCCAGAACGGATGCGCCGATTCCGGCTTCACGTCGGATTCGGTCGCCAGCCGCACGTGGCCGATGCCGTGGCTGCCGCGGATCTCGCCGATCCGATAGGTGGCGTCGAGGTCGTGACTGGTGCCGACGTCCTTGACGATGTCGAGCGCGGTGCCGATCGAGACGAGCTTGGCGGCATGTTCCATCGCATAGGAGAAGGGGCGGATCTCGCCGTCGTAATGGACGTCGACGACGAAGGTCGCGCCCTCGCGCTTCTCCTTGGCGATGGTGGCGCCGTGCTCGGCCAGCGCCGCGCGGATCCGGGCGATCGAGCCCTCCGCGTCGTCCTCGACCAGGAAGCGCAGGCGAAGCCCCTCGACGTCGTCCTCGTAGAGGGCGAAGCCGGTCGAATCCGGTCCGCGATGCTGGCAGCCGTCCAGCATGTCGACCAGCGCTCGGCCCAGGACCTGGTTCGAGCCCGGCGTCTTGAAGAAGATCCCGGCGATGCCGCACATGGGCGTGTCTCCGATCGGGGTGTGGGATGGACACGACCCTAGGCGTGGGCGCCGCCTTCGTCAACATGGGTGAATGAATTTTCCTGTCAGGAATTTTCGAGAGGAGACCGGCCTTCATTCGCCCTCTCGGCCGCGCGCGAGCGCAAGGGCGGATCCGGATCAATACGGATATCGGCACCGAGCCGGGTTCGATCTGCCCAAGAAGGCGCCAGATTGTGCAAAATTTCCGCGAATTATCCTTCGCAGAAATTTTGTTTCCTCGTGGTGGATGTGGTTTCCTGTCCTTCGAAACGGACGGATCGGGGCGGGGCTCGGGTCGTCCGAACGCATGCGCCAGCGAGGATCCTCCCATGACCGCCGACCTTTCGCAGATCGCCGCCGACCGAGGCATCAAATATTTCCTGATCTCCTACGTCGATCTGTTCGGTCATCTCCGCGCCAAGCTGGTGCCGGCCGCCGCGATCGGCCAGATGCAGAGGAACGGCGCCGGTTTCGCCGGTTTCGCCACCCATCTCGACATGACCCCGGCCCATCCCGACACGCTCGCCGTGCCCGATCCGGCGAGCCTGATCCAATTGCCGTGGAAGCGTGAGGTGGGTTGGCTCGCCGCCGATCTCTGGTGCGACGGGGCGCCGGTGCCGGACGCGCCGCGCAACGTGCTGAAGAAGCAGATCGCGGAGGCGAAGAAGCTGGGTCTCCAGATGAAGACCGGCGTCGAGTGCGAGTTCTTCCTTCTGACCCGCGACGGCAAGAGCCTCGCCGACGGCGCCGACGAATATCCGAAGCCCTGCTACGACCAGATGGCGCTGATGCGCCAGTTCGACCTGATCGAGGCGATCTGCGACGGCATGCTCGAGCTCGGCTGGCGGCCCTATCAGAACGACCACGAGGACGCCAACGGCCAGTTCGAGATGAACTGGGAATACGACGACGTCCTCGTCTCCGCCGACCGCCACGTCTTCTTCAAATACATGACCAAGACGCTGGCCGAGCAGGCGGGTTGGCGCGCGACCTTCATGCCCAAGCCCTTCAACGACCTGACCGGCAACGGCTGCCACATGCACGTCAGCCTGTGGAAGGACGGGGTCAACGTCTTCGACGACCCCGCCGGCGAGCTCGGCATGAGCGCGATGAGCTACCAGTTCCTCGGCGGCGTCATGCATTCGGCCGCCGATCTCTGCGCGATCTTCAATCCGACCGTCAATTCCTTCAAGCGGATCAACGCCTCGATCACCGCCTCGGGAGCGACCTGGAGCCCCAACACCATCACCTACACCGGCAACAACCGCACCCACATGGTGCGCATCCCCGAGGCCGGCCGCTTCGAGTTCCGCCTGATGGACGGCGCCACCAACCCCTATCTCGCCCCGGCCGCGCTGCTGATGGCGGGTCTCGACGGCCTCGCGAAGGGCCGCGATCCCGGCGAGCGGCTCGACATCAACATGTACACCCACGGCCACACGCTCCAGAACGTCCGCAAGCTGCCGCTCAATCTCCTCGACGCGTTGCGCCTGATGGAGAAGTCCGACGTGGCGCGCGCCGGCTTCGGTGACGCCTTCGTCGACAGCTACGTCAAGCTGAAGATGGAATCCTGGAACGCCTTCATGTCCCATGCCTCGACCTGGGAACGGCTCCACACGCTCGACTGTTGATCTCCCCGGCGCCTTCCGCCAAGAGTTCCCCCCGCCGCCCGCGAGGGCGGCGGTCGCCGCCTCACGTCCCCGCTCTTCATACGGATCCCGCTCCATGACCGCGCCTCACGAGACCCACGTCCTGACGATCTCCTGTGCCGACACCGTCGGCATCGTCGCCGCCGTGTCGGGTTTTCTCGCCGGTCGCGGTCTCTTCATCACCGAATCCGCCCACTACGGCGACGAGGAGACCGGCCGCTTCTTCATGCGCACGGTGTTCCGGCTCGGTGAGGGGCAGGGTCCGATCGCCGATCTGAAGGCCGCCTTCGGCGCCATCGCCGAGCGTTTCGGCATGGATTGGGCGATCCGCGATCTCGCCAAGAAGCCGCGGGTGCTGATCCTCGTCTCGAAGTTCGATCACTGCCTCAACGACCTGCTCTACCGCTATCGCACGGGAACGCTCCCGATCGAGATCCCGGCGGTCGTCTCCAACCATCCCGACCTCCAGCGCGTGGTCGAATGGCACGGCATCCCCTATCACCACCTGCCCGTCACCAAGGAGACCAAGGACGCCCAAGAGGCCAAGATCCTGGAGATGGTCGATCGGCTCTCGATCGATCTGGTGGTGCTCGCCCGCTACATGCAGGTGCTCTCGCCGGCGATGTGCGCGGCGCTGGCGTGGCGGACCATCAACATCCACCATTCCTTCCTGCCGAGCTTCAAGGGCGCCAAGCCCTATCATCAGGCCCACAAGCGCGGCGTGAAGATCATCGGCGCCACCGCGCACTACGTCACCACCGACCTCGACGAAGGCCCGATCATCGAGCAGGGCGTCGAGCGCGTCGACCACACCCAGACCGCCGAGGATTTCGTGGCGATCGGCCGCGACATCGAGAACGTGGTTCTGGCACGGGCGGTGCAGTTCCACGTCGAGCACCGGGTCATCGCCAACGGCGCCAAGACGGTGGTGTTCCGCCGCTGACGGCTCACGCCTCCCCGGCGCAGCGCCCGGCCTCCCAGCCGAGGATCGCGCGCTTGCGCGCCAGACCCCAGTGATAGCCGGTGAGGCTGCCCGAGCGGCCGATCACCCGGTGGCACGGCACCACGAAGGAGATCGGGTTGCGCCCGACCGCCGCGCCGACCGCGCGCGACGCCTTGGGGCTGCCGATCGCCTCGGCGATGTCGGAATAGGTGGTGGCGCGGCCGAAGGGGATGGCGAGCAGGGTGCGCCACACCCGGATCTCGAAGTCGGTGCCGATCAACACCACCCGGAGCGGACTGTCCGGACGCCACCGTTCCTCCTCGAAGATGCGTTGCGCATGCGCGGCGGTGAAGGCGTCGTCGCGCAGGTGCCGCGCCGCCGGCCAGCGCGCCAGGAGATCGTCGAGCGCGGCCTCCTCTTCGCCCGGATCGGCGAAGGCGAGCCCGGCGAGCCCATGGTCGGTCGCCACGATCACCGCGACGCCGAAGGGCGAGGCGTGGAACCCGTGCCGCATCACGAGCCCGGCCCCGCGCGCCTTGAACGCGCCCGGCGTCATCGCCTCGTGGGTGACGAAGAGATCGTGCAGCCGGCCGGGACCGGAGAGGCCGACCTCGAGCGCGGTGTCGAGCACCGAGGCGGCGTCCTCGAGCAGGCGCTTGGCGGCGTCGAGCGTGATCGCGGCGAGGAACTGCTTCGGCGTGATGCCGGCGAACCGGGCGAAGAGACGCGTGAGCTGCACCGGCGACAGGCCGACGGCGGCGGCGATCGCGTCCGTCGAGGGTTGAGCGGTGCGCGCCTCGGTGATGAAGGCGATCGCCTCGCGGATGCGCAGATAGTCGGCGACGCGATCGTGGTCGTCGAGGGCGGTGAGGGAGAGGTCGGTCATCGGCGTCTCGGATTTGGGACGCGGCGAGCTTAAGGCGGCGGCGACCGGCGCGACACCCGATTTTCGACCGGGACGATTGAGCCCGAGGGATCGGCGCGATAGGAACGGAAGACCCGGAGACACCCCATGCCCGCCGCGCCGAAATCCCCGCCCGCCGCCGTGAAGCCCGCGAAGAAACCGAAGAAGAAGCCCGCCCGCTCGCTCTATTCGAAGGCGGAGATCGAGGCGCTCTTCCACCGCTTCGCCACCGCCGAGCCGGAGCCGAAGGGCGAGCTCTACGCGGTCAACACCTTCACGCTGCTGGTCGCGGTGGTGCTCTCCGCCCAGGCGACCGACGCCGGGGTCAACAAGGCGACGCCGGAACTCTTCCGCCTCGCCGACACGCCGGAGAAGATGGTCGCCCTCGGTGAGGATCGGATCCGCGATCTGATCAAGACCATCGGCCTCTTCAAGACCAAGGCGAAGAACGTCTTCCTCCTGTCGAAACAGTTGGTGGAGGAGCATGGCGGCATCGTGCCGGACACCCGCGAGGCGCTCCAAGCCCTGCCCGGGGTCGGCCGCAAGACCGCCAACGTGGTGCTCAACATCGCCTTCGGTCAGCCGACCATCGCCGTCGACACCCACATCTTCCGCCTCGCCAATCGTCTGGGGCTCGCCCCGGGCAAGACGCCGGAAGAGGTCGAAGCGCGGCTGGCGGCGCTGATCCCGGAGCCTTACGTGCGCCATTCGCACCATTGGCTGATCCTGCATGGCCGCTACGTCTGCAAGGCGAGGAAGCCCGAGTGCGAGCGCTGCCTGATCTCGGATCTGTGCAAATGGCCGGAGAAGACCGCGACCGCGCCGGCGATGCCGGTCGCCTTCGGCGCGGCGGCGGTGAAGGGCGAGGCGGAGTGAGGCCGAGCGGCCGTCAGCTCTCGCCGTTGCGCGAATAGACGATCACCGACAGGAGTCGGATCGGGAGTTTCCGAAGCTCCTCCGGCCCGTGCGGGGCGTCGGCGTCGAAGAAGAGACTGTCGCCGGCGGCCATGTCGTAGAGCTTGTCGCCGTGGCGATAGCCGACCTCGCCCTCGACGATGTAGATGAACTCCTGGCCGGCGTGCTGGAAGATCGGGAAGACGTCCGAGGTCTCGGTCAGCGTCACCATATAGGGCTCGACCACCAGCGACTTGCCGATCGAATGGCCGAGCAGGTGATACTGGTGGCCCGCCCGTGTGCCGCGCCGCTCGATCGCCAGCCCCTCGCCCGCCTTGACGAAGGTGGCGTCGCGCTGCTCCTCGAATTTGCGGAAGAAGGCGGTGACCGGCACGTTGAGCGCGCCGGAGAGCGCCTGGAGGGTGGCGAGCGAAGGCGAGGTCTGGCCGTTCTCGATCTTCGACAACATGCCGGCCGAGAGCCCCGCCTGCCGCGACAGATCGGCGACGGTCATGCCGAGCTTCAGGCGATATTCGTGGACCTGACGGCCGATCGCCACCTCGAGCCTGTTCTCGCGCGCGCCGGTCACGGCGTGCGGGTTCTGTTGCATGTCCTTGGTCGACACCGGCGGGTCCGTTCGTTTCATTGCAGGAAACACTCTAAGGCATCGCGCGCCCGCGTCCACCCTCGTTCCCCGCAGCCGGCGCCTCCGCCGGCCGCCCCGAGGCGGCGCGTTCGCCCGACGGTGTCCGCCCGAAGCGGGTTCGATAGACCCGCGCGAAATGCCCCGGCGCCGCGAAGCCGCAGGCGACGGCGATCTCCGCGACCGACAGGCTGGTCTGGCGCAGCAGCGTCCGCGCCCGGTCGAGCCTGAGGCCGAGATAATGATCGCCCAGCGTCGAGCCGAGATGGCCGGCGAAGAGCCGCTCCAATTGGCGCACCGTGACGCCGGCCACCGCCGCCAGCGCCTCGCGCCCGACCGGCTCCTCGATCCGCTCCTCCATCACCGCCAGCACCTTCAGCAGGCGGTCGTTGGTGGTGCGCCAGCGCTCGCGCAAGGAAAGCCGCTGCGCGTCGTCGCCGGAACGCGAGCGGGTGTGGAGATACCACTCGCAGACCCTGAGCGCGAGATCGGCGCCGTGGCGCCGGCCGATCAGCTCGACCATCATGTCGAACGAGGCGAGCCCACCGGCGCAGGTGATGCGGTCGCGATCGATCACCCACAGGGATCGTTCCAGCGCCAGATCGGGAAACTCCTCGAGCAGCGCCGGGATGTGCTCCCAGTGGATGGTGGCGCGACGCCCGTGCAGGAGCCCGGCGCGTGCCAGGATCCACGCCCCGCCCGACATGCCGCCGATCGTCACCCCCGCCGCCGCCAGCGCCCGGAGTCGCGCGAAGGTCGGCTTGTGGTCGAACTCGGCCGGATTGCCGCCGGCGCAGACCATCAGGAGGTCGAGCCCGCCCGCCGCCTCGAACCCGAGGTCGGGCGTGATCGTCACCCCGCTCGACGAGGCGACCGGCGCCCCGTCGATGCCGAGATGCGACCACGCATAGAGCGGCTCGCCGGTCAGCGTCACGGCGGCGCGCAGCGGCTCGACCGCCGAGGCATAGGACATCAGTGGAAAGCCCGGCACCAGCAGGAAACCGACGCGGTGCGGCCGGTCGGCGTGCGCCGTTGCAACAGGGGAGGGGGGTGTCGGCACGGATGTCGCATCCAGTTCGAACGGGGTCGCTTCGGGGCAGGTTAACAGGCCGCTGCCGGGATCACCATGGGTCTCGCCGCACTGCGGCAGACCCGAGGCCGAACCGGACCCGCCGATGCGCTATTCGCTCCTCAACGTGATCGTCAACGGACTGACGGGCAACCGCTTCACCGGCCCCGCCTGGCGCGACCCCGCCCCGAAACCGGCCTATGACGTGGTGATCGTCGGCGGCGGCGGCCACGGCCTCGCCACCGCCTATTACCTCGCCAAGGAACACGGCATCCGCAACGTCGCCGTGCTCGAGAAGGGCTGGATCGGCTCCGGCAACGCCGGCCGCAACACCACGATCTTCCGCTCCAACTATCTCCTTCCCGGCAACCAGCCCTTCTACGAATGGTCGGTGAAACTGTGGGAAGGGCTCGAGCAGGAGCTGAACTACAACGTGATGGCGTCACAGCGCGGCATCGTGAACCTGATCCATTCCGACGCCCAGCGCGACGCCTATGTCCGGCGCGGCAACGCCATGCGGCTCTCCGGGGCGGATGCCGAGCTGCTCGACCGCGAGCAGGTCCGCGCCATGATGCCCTTCCTCGATTTCGACAATGCCCGCTTCCCGATCAAGGGCGGCCTGATGCAAGCCCGCGCCGGCACCGCCCGCCACGACGCGGTGGTCTGGGGCTATGCCCGCGGCGCCGACACGCTCGGCGTCGACATCATCCAGAATTGCGAGGTTCGCGGCTTCACTCGCGACGCCGCCGGCCGGGTGACCGGCGTGGAGACGACGCGCGGCACGATCGGCGCGAAGAAGGTGGCGCTCGCCGTCGCCGGCTCCTCCTCGCGCCTCGCCGCCAAGCTCGATCTCCGCCTGCCGATCGAGAGCCAGGTGCTCCAGGCCTTCGTGTCGGAGGCGATCAAGCCGCTGGTGCCGGGCGTCGTCACCTTCGGCGCCGGGCATTTCTACATCTCCCAGTCCGACAAGGGCGGCCTCGTCTTCGGCGGCGACCTCGACGGCTACAATTCCTATGCCCAGCGCGGCAATCTGCCGGTGATCGAGGACGTCTGCGAGGGCGGCATGGCGGTGATGCCGCTGATCGGCCGCCTCAAGCTGCTGCGCCAATGGGGCGGGCTCTGCGACATGTCGATGGACGGTTCGCCGATCATCGACGTCGGCCCGCTGCCCGGCCTCTATCTCAACACCGGCTGGAGCTACGGCGGCTTCAAGGCGACCCCGGCGTCGGGCTGGTGCTTCGCCCACACCATCGCCCGCGACGAGGCTCATCCGCTGTCGGCCGCCATGCGGCTCGATCGCTTCGCGACCGGATACGTGATCGACGAGAAGGGGGTCGGCGCTCAGCCGAATCTGCACTGATGAGGATCGACTGTCCCTATTGCGGCTCCCGCTACGCCCATGAATTCGCCTATCTCGGCGACGCCACACTCACGCGCCCCGACCCGGCCGCGTCGAACGCCGCCGAGGCGTTCCACGACTACGTCTATCTGCGCGACAATCCGGCAGGTGCCCATTCCGAGCTCTGGTATCACGCGAGCGGCTGCCGCCGCTGGGTGGTGGTGGCGCGCGACACCCTGACCCACGCGGTCGGCCCGACCCGTTTCGCCTGCGCCGCCGCCGAGCCCCGTGAAGGAGACGCCCGATGAGCCGCCTCGCCCGGGGTGGTCTGATCGACCGCGCCCGCCCCTTCGCCTTCACCTTCGACGGCCGCCCCTACCAGGGCTTCGCGGGCGACACGCTCGCCTCGGCGCTGCTCGCGAGCGACGTGAGGCTCGTCGGCCGGTCCTTCAAATATCATCGCCCGCGCGGCGTCGTCGGCTGCGGCACCGAGGAGCCCAACGCGCTCGTCGAGCTGCGCTCCGGCGCCCGCCGCGAGCCCAACGCCAGGGCGACCACCGTCGAGCTCTTCGACGGGCTCGACGCGAAGAGCCAGAACGCCTGGCCCTCGCTCGCCTTCGACGCGATGGCGGTCAACGGCCTGCTCTCGCCCTTCTTCGGCGCGGCCTTCTACTACAAGACCTTCATGTGGCCGAAGGCGGCCTGGGAGAAGCTCTACGAGCCGATGATCCGCCGCGCCGCCGGCCTCGGCCGCACCGCGGAGGTGCCCGACCCCGACGCCTACGACAAGGCCCATGCCTTCTGCGACGTGCTGGTGATCGGCTCCGGCCCGGCGGGTCTTGCGGCGGCGCTCGCCGCCGGCCGGTCCGGCGCCCGGGTGATCCTGGCGGAGGAGGATTTCCGTTTCGGCGGCCGGCTCCTGAGCGAGCGGACCGTGATCGACGCGGCCGCGCCCCTCACTCATGTCGACCGGGTGATCGCCGAACTGGCGAGCCTCCCCAACGTGCGCCTGATGACGCGGACCTCGGTCTTCGGCGCCTATGACGGCGGCACCTACGGCGCGCTCGAGCGCGTCGCCGATCATCTCCCCGTCCCCGCGCCCTTCCAGCCGCGCCAGCGCCTGTGGAAGATCGTCGCGAAACGCGCGGTGCTCGCCGCAGGTAGCCTCGATCGGCCGATCGTCTTCGGCGGCAACGATCGCCCCGGCGTCATGCTGGCGCAGGCCGTGGAGACCTTCGTCGGCCGCTGGGCGGTCGCCCCGGCGAAGACCATGGCCGTCTTCGCCAACAACGACGCCGCCTGGACGACCGCCTTCGCCGCTCACGACGCCGGGCAGACGATCGCCGCGCTGATCGACACCCGCCGCGACGTCGCCCCCGATCTCCTGGCCGGCGCGAAGGCGCGCGGCCTCAGAACCCTCCTCGGCGGCGAGGTGATCGCCACCAGGGGCAAGACCCTCGCCGCGATCGACGTCGCCGTCGGCGGCAAGGTCGAGCGTCTCGCCGTCGACGGGCTCGCCATGTCCGGCGGCTTCTCGCCCGCCGTCCACCTCACCTGCCACCACGGCGGCCGCCCGGTGTGGAACGACGCCATCGCCGCCTTCGTGCCGGGCCTCTGCCCGCCCGGCATGACCGTCGCCGGCGCGGCGGCCGGCGCCTACGCGCTCTCCGCCTGTCTCGCGACCGGCGCGGCCGAAGGCGCGAAGGCCGCCGCCGATCTCGGCTTCGCCGTCCCCGCCCTCGAGGTGGCGAAGGTCGAGGATGCCCCGACCGGCCTTTCGGCCTTCTGGTACGTCGAGGGGTCGAAGGGCATGGCCTTCGTCGACTTCCAGAACGACGTCGCCGCCAAGGACGTGAAACTGGCGGCCAAGGAAGGCTTCACCTCGGTCGAGCATCTGAAGCGCTACACCACGCTCGGCATGGCGACCGACCAGGGCAAGCTCGCCAACGTCCCCGGCCTCGCCATCCTGGCGAAGGTCACCGGCCGCACCATCGCCGAGACCGGAACGACGCTCTTCCGCCCGCCGTGGTCGCCGGTGACGCTCGCCGCCTTCGCCGGCCATCATCGCGGCCAGGATTTCCGTCCCGCGCGGATCACCCCGACCCATGCGCTCGCCGAGGAACTCGGCGCCGTCTTCGTCGAGGCCGGGCCGTGGCTGCGCGCCTCCTATTTCCCGAAGGCCGGCGAGACCGATTGGCGCGCGACCGTCGCCCGCGAGGTCGCGGCGGTGCGCGAGGGCGTCGGCCTGATCGACGTCTCCACCTTCGGCAAGATCGAACTGCGCGGCCCCGACGTCGGCGTCCTGCTCGATCGGGTCTATGCCAACACCTTCTCGACGCTCGCCGTCGGCAAGGCGCGCTACGGCGTGATGTGCCGCGAGGACGGCATGGTGATGGACGACGGCACGACGGCGCGGCTCGGGCCCGATCGCTGGATCATGACGACCACCACGGCGAACGCCGCCAAGGTCCACCAGCATCTCGAATTCTGCCTCCAGGTCCTGTGGCCCGACCTCGACGTGGTCACCGCCTCGGTCTCCGAGCGCTGGGCGCAGATCTCGATCTCCGGCCCGAAGGCGCGCGACACGCTCGCCCGCGTCGTCGACGATGCCGCCGTGATCGCGCCCGAGGTCTTCCCCTACATGGGCGCGGTCGAGACCACGGTCATGGGCGGGGTGACCGCGCGCCTCTTCCGGCTCTCCTTTGCCGGCGAACTGGGTTGGGAGATCGCGGTTCCCGCCGATCGCGGCGAGGCGCTCGCCCGCGCCCTCCTCGCGGCCGGCGCCGAGTTCGGCATCACCCCCTATGGTCTCGAGGCGCTCGCGGTGATGCGCATCGAGAAGGGCCACGTCTCCGGCCCCGAACTGAACGGCCAGACCACCGCCGCCGATCTCGGCATGGGCCGCATGGCCTCCACCAAGAAGGATTGGATCGGCCGCGTCATGGCCGCTCGCCCCGGTCTCGTCGATCCGAACCGCCCCGGCTTCGTCGGCTTCCGCCCGGTGGATCGGTCGCAGCGGCTCTCCGCCGGCGCCCATCTCCTGGAGCAGGGCGCTACGGCGGCGACGGCGAACGATCGCGGCTGGATCTCCTCGGCCACCTGGTCGCCGACGCTCGGTCACGCGATCGGCCTCGGCTTCCTCGACGGCGGCGCCGCGCGCATCGGCGAGGTGGTCCGCGCCTGGGACGGGTTGCGCGGTACCGACGTCGCGGTCGAGGTCTGCGCCCCGGCCTTCTACGATCCGGAAGGAGTGCGTCTGCGTGGCTGATCTCTTCGCTCACCTCCCCGCCGCGAAGGCCCCGGCGCCCGGCCGTCACGGCGCCCCCCTCGATCCGCCTGGCGTCACCATCGCCACGCGGGACGCCGCCGTCGTCACGGTGATCGCCCGGCCGGGCCGCGTCGAGGCGGCGATCGCCGGCCTCGCCGCCCGCTTCGGCGCGGCGCCGCGCGACGCCGCCGTCCTCACCCGGGCCGGCGCGGTCGAGTTCGTCGGCGTCGCCCCCGGCCGGTGGACGGCGCTTTCCGCCGCGCCGTCCGAGGCCCTGGTCGCGGCCCTCGAGGGCGCGCTCGGCGAGACGGGCCACGTCGTCGATCAGTCCGGCGGTCAGGTCGTGCTGGCGCTCGACGGCCCCGCCGTTCCCGACCTCCTGACGAAGCTGGTGGCGATCGATCTCGATCCCGTCGCCGCGCCCCCCGACGCGGCGCCGACCACGGTGCTCGCCCATGTCGGCGCGACCCTCCTGCCGGGGGAGACGGCGTCGTCGCGGCGCCTGATCGTCGGCCGGTCCTACCTCGCGGCGGCGCTGCGTCTCCTCGTCGCCTCGGCCGCCGAGACGGGGTGCGAACTCCGCGCCTGAGGAGGCGCGCAGCGGTTTCGATGCGCCGCCGCAACGCCGGAAAAAACTTACGAAGTCGTGATCGAACCGTCATGTACTTCGCCGGGCTCCGACCCTATGAGGGACGTACGGCACGCCTCTGGGTCGGGGGCGCGTCCGACCTTCGTCGGACCCTCGGAGACGCCTCGATGTCCCTGGACCTGTTCGTTCGCCCGCGTCGCGGCGTTCGGATCGCTCGCGCCTGTGCCCTTCTCGCCGCCGTCTGGGCCGTCTCCCCCCCGACCTTCGTGACCCTCGCGGCGGAACCGACGAAACCCGCCGCCGAGGCCGCCAAGCCCGAGGCGCCGAAGCGTCCGGTGGCGCCGGTGCGCGTCGTCGCGGCGCGCGCCGCCGACGTGCCGGTGGTGCTCGATCTCGTCGGCACCACGCAGGCGGTCGCCTCGATCCCGGTCAAGACCCGGGTCGACAGCCAGATCGAGAGCGTCGGCGTCGCCGAGGGCGACCGGGTCGAGGCCGGGCAGGTGGTGTTCACCCTCGACAGCCGCGCCATTCGCGCCCAGGTCGCCCAGGCCCGCGCGGTCCTGGCGCGCGACAAGGCGCAATTGGCCCTGGTCCAGTCGGATCTCGAGCGCACCGAGCAACTGGTCGCCAGCCGCACCAAGTCGAACCGCGATCTCGAATCCGCCCGCACCCTCGTCGCCGCGCAGGAGGCGACCATCGACGCCGATCAGGCGGCCCTCGACAATCTCGAGGTCCAGGCCTCCTATTGCATCATCCGCAGCCCGATCGCCGGCCGCGTCGGCTCGCTGCCTCTGAAGCCGGGCTCGTCGGTGCGCGCCGCCGATTCCACCGTGCTCGCCACGATCAATCAGCTCGACCCGATCCATGTCGCGGTGGCGGTGCCCCAGGCCATGGTCGGCCGCCTGCGCGCGGCGCTCGGGCGCGGCGAGGTGCCGGTCGAGGTCGGCCTGCCCGGCGCGGCGGAGCGCGAGCCCCGGGTCGGCCGCGTCGCCTTCATCGAGAACGCCCTCGACGCCACCACCGGCACGCTCGGCGTCAAGGCGCTGGTTCCGAACGCCGACGAGCGGCTGCTGCCGGGCGAATTCGTCCATGTCCGTCTGCGCCTGCGCAACGACCCCGGCGCGCTGATCGTGCCGGCCGCCGCCGTGCAGATCGGCCAGAAGGGCGCCTATGTCTGGGTGGTCGGCGCCAAGGAGGCGGCCGAGGTCCGGCCGATCGTCGTCGACCGCACCGTCGACGGGTCGAGCGTCGTCACCAAGGGCCTCGCCGCCGGCGACCGCGTCGTCACCGAGGGACAATTGCGGCTGGCGCCCGGCGCGACCGCCGAGATCCTCGCCGACGCGCCCGCCGGCCCCAAATCGGGATCGTGACGCCCATGTCGATCTCGGCTCCGTTCATTCGCCGGCCGGTCGCCACCATCCTGGTGATGGTCGCCTTCCTCGCCGCCGGCCTCTTCGGCTATCGCCAATTGCCGGTCGCCGCCGTGCCGCGCGTGGACTTCCCCACCATCTCGGTGACGGCGAAACTGCCCGGCGCCAGCCCCGAGACCATGGCGAGTTCGGTCGCCTCGGTGCTGGAGCGCCAGTTTTCCGGCATCGCCGGCCTCTCGGCCATGTCCTCGACCTCGGTCACCGGCTCGTCCAACGTGACGCTCCAGTTCGATCTCGGCCGCGACATCGACGGCGCCGCCCTCGACGTCCAGGCGGCGATCGGCGCCGCCCAGCGCCAGCTGCCGGGCGAGATGAGCGAACCGCCGAGCTTCCGCAAGGTCAATCCGGCCGACCAGCCGATCCTGTTCCTGGCGTTGAAGTCCGATCTCCTGAGGCTCTCCGACGTCGACGACTACGCCGAGACCACCATCGCCCAGCGCCTCTCGACGCTGCCCGGCGTCGCCCAGGTCAACGTCTACGGCGCCCAGAAATACGCGGTGCGCATCAAGGCCGATCTCGACGCGCTCGCCTCGCGCGGCCTCACCGTCGACGACCTCAAGACGGCCGTCTCCAGCGCCAACACCAATTCGCCGGTCGGCGCCCTGACCGGACCCGACCGCACCGTGACGCTCGCCGCGACCGGCCCGATCGAACGCGCCGCCGGCTACATGCCGCTGATCGTCTCCTGGCAGAACGGCGCCCCGGTCCGCCTGCGCGACGTCGCCGAGGCCCGCGACAGCGTCGAGAACGACAAAGTCGCCGCTTGGCTCGACGGCACCCGCGCCATCATGTTGGCGATCCAGCGCCAGCCCGACGCCAACACCGTCGAGGTGGTCGACCGCATCCGGGGGATCCTGCCCAAGCTCACCGCCGACATGCCGCCGGCGATCGATCTCCAGGTGATGCAGGACCGTTCCCAGTCGATCCGCGCCTCGATCGAGGACGTGGAACTGACGCTGGCGATCTCGATGGCGCTGGTGATCGGCGTCATCTACCTGTTCCTGAAGTCGGCCCGCGCCACCATCATCCCGACGCTCGCCCTGCCGGTGTCGCTGATCGGCACCTTCGCCGGCATGTACGTGCTCGGCTTCTCCCTCGACAACATCTCGCTGCTGGCGTTGACGCTCGCCGTCGGCTTCGTCGTCGACGACGCCATCGTCATGCTCGAGAACGTCATGCGTCACGTCGAGATGGGCGAGAAGCCGATGCGCGCCGCCTTCCTCGGCTCGGCCGAGGTCGGCTTCACCATCGTCTCGATGACGCTGTCGCTGGTGGCGGTGTTCATCCCCGTCCTCTTCATGGGCGGCGTGGTCGGGCGCATGTTCTTCGAGTTCGGCCTCACCATCACCCTGGCGATCCTGATCTCCGGCGTGGTCTCGCTGACCCTGACGCCGATGCTCGCCGCTCGCATCATCGACGAGAACCACCTCCACAAGCGCCCGAACTTCGTCGTCCGTGCCTTCGATGCCGTCTTCACGTTGGTGACGCGCTTCTATTCCTGGTCGCTCGATTGGGTTCTGAAGGCCAAATGGGCGATGCTGGTGGTGCTCCTCGCCACCGTCGCCTGGACCGCGATGCTCTATCGCGACACCCCCAAGGGCTTCTTCCCGCAGGAGGACACCGGCCTCCTCACCGGCTCGACCCAGGGTCCCGACGACGTCTCCTTCACCGCCATGGCCGAGCGCCAGAAGGCGGTCGCCGCCATCGTCGCCGCCGATCCCGACGTCGTCAGCGTGATGTCGACCGTCGGCGCGGGGTCGGCAAGCGCCAACCAGAGTTCGGGCCGCATGTTCGTCCAGCTGAAGGCGAAGCCCGAGCGCAAGTCCTCCTCGAACGAGGTGATCGCGCGCCTGCGCCGGGCGACCGCCAAGGTGCCGGGCATCAACGCCTTCTTCCAGAACGTCCAGAACATCAACATCGGCACGACCTTCAGCCGTGCCCAATGGCAGTACACCGTCCAGGCGACCGACTTCCAGGAACTGCGCGAGATCGCCCCGAAGCTCGAACAGGGCATCCGCCGCATCCCCGGGGTGGTCGACGTCTCCTCCGATCTCCAGGTGCGCGGCCGTCAGGCGATCGTCGACATCGACCGAGATCGCGCCGCCCGGCTCGGCCTCACCGTCGATCAGCTGCGCTCGCGCCTCTATTCGGCCTATGGCTCGCGCGTCGTCTCGACCATCTTCACCGACACCGCCGCCTATTCGGTGATCCTGGAGGCGGGCGAGGACTTCACCACCAGTCCCGACCTGCTGCGCCGGCTCACCATCCGCACGCCCTCGGGCATGACGGTGCCGCTCGACGCGGTGGCGAGCGTGCGCGAGGCGCCGGCGCCGACGCTGGTGACCCACAAGGGTCAGCTGCCGGCGGTGACGATCTCGTTCAACCTCCAGCCGGGCACGGCGCTCTCCCAAGCCGTCGAGGCGATCCAGGGCATCGAACACGACGTCGGTCTGCCGGCGACCGTCCAGACCGGCTTCTCCGGCACGGCCCAGGTGTTCCAGGACGCCGTCGCCGGTCAGGGCATGCTGATCTTCGCGGCGGTACTGGTGATCTACATCGTGCTCGGCATCCTCTACGAGAGCTTCGTCCATCCGCTCACCATCCTCTCCGGCCTGCCGGCGGCGGGTATCGGCGCGCTGCTCACGCTCCAGCTCTTCAAGCTCGACCTCTCGGTGATCGCCATGATCGGCATCGTCATGCTGATCGGCATCGTCAAGAAGAACGCCATCATGATCGTCGACTTCGCGGTCGAGCGCCGCGCCTCCGGCCTCTCGGCGGTGGAGGCGGTGCACGAGGCCTGTCTCCTGCGCTTCCGGCCGATCATGATGACCTCGCTCGCGGCGATCCTCGGCACGCTGCCGATCGCGCTCGGCATCGGCGCCGGCGCCGAGCTGCGCCAGCCGCTCGGCCTCGCGGTGGTCGGCGGTCTGGTGGTGTCGCAGATCCTCACCCTCTACATGACCCCGGTGGTCTATCTGCTGCTCGATCCGCTGACCCGGTCGCGGCGGGTCCATCTCGACGAGGCCGATCCCGAGGCGGCGTGAGGCGGGTCGCGAAGGACGACCGAGGGCCGAGACCACGCGTCCGTGTTTCGGCCCATGGGAAGACGCAGCCGGCGTGCTTAAATTCGAGACGGCGTCGCCGCGATGGGCGTGGTCGCACGCCGGCCCGATGACGAGGCGCGCCATGACCGACGACGGGACCCTCCCCATCCTCCGCTTCCACGGCGCCGCCCGCACGGTGACCGGCTCCTGTCACGCGATCGAGATCGGCGGTCGCCGCATCCTCGTCGACTGCGGCCTCTTCCAGGGCTCCAAGACCGAGAAGGAGTTGAACTATCGCGCCTTCCCCTTCGAGGCGCGCGGCGTCGACGCGGTGGTCCTGACCCATGCCCACATCGACCATTCCGGTCTCTTGCCGAAACTGGTCGGCGACGGCTTCCGCGGCCCGATCTACGCGACGCCGCCGACCATCGACCTCGCCGCCGTCATGTTGCCCGACAGCGGCCACATCCAGGAGATCGAGGTCGAGCGCCTCAATCGCCGCAACGGCCGTCGCGGCCGCGCCGCCGTCGCGCCGATCTATACCGCCGACGACGCGATGGCGACGCTCGAGCGGTTCCGTTCGGTCCCCTACGAAGAATGGCGCGAGATCATCCCCGGCATCCGCATCCGCTTCTGGAACGCCGGACACCTGCTCGGCTCGGCCTCGGTCGAGATGGAGATCGAGACGCCGGAACGGCCCTTGCGCCTCCTCTTCTCCGGCGACGTCGGCCCCGCCCACAAGCTGCTGCAACACGATCCGGTCGCGCCGAAGATCTGGGACCATGTGATCTGCGAATCGACCTACGGCGACGTCGACCGCGCCGAGGTGACCGAGGAACATCGCCGCGCCGCCCTGAAGGCCGAGGTGAAGGCCGCCTGGCGCGCCGACGGCGTGCTGCTGATCCCCTCCTTCGCGGTCGAGCGCACCCAGGAGCTCCTCGCCGATCTCGCCCTGCTGATGGATCGCGGCGACGTGCCGAAATGCCCGATCTATATCGACAGCCCGCTCGCGACCCGCGCCAGCGAGGTCTTCCGCCGCCACGCCGGCGAGCTCGAGGAGGGCGGCCGGTTGGTGCGGGCGATGGAGGCCCGCCACATCCGCTTCACCGAGACGGTCGCCCAGTCGATCGCCCTCGACGACATCCACGACTTCCACATCGTCATCGCCGCCAGCGGCATGTGCGAGGCCGGCCGCATCCGCCATCGCCTGAAGAACTGGCTGTGGCGCGAGGAGGCGACGGTGCTGCTGGTCGGCTATCAGGCCGCCGGCACCCTCGGCCGCATCCTCGAGGAGGGCGCGAGCGAGGTCCGCATCCAGGGCGATCCGATCCGGGTGCGCGCCCGCATCCGCAAGCTCGATCTCTACAGCGGCCACGCCGACGGGCCGGAACTGGCCGAATGGGTCCGCCATCGCCTGCCCGTCGAGGGCCGCGTCTTCCTGGTCCACGGCGAGGAGGAGGCGATCGCCGGGCTGCGCGCGCGCATCGAGGCCTTCTATCCCGCCGACCGGATCCTCGCGCCCTCGCTCGACGGGGCCTACCGGCTGGAGATCGGCGGCGCCGTCGACGTCGGCGATCCCACTCGTCCGCCGCGGATCGATCCGAACCGCTCCGGTCATCCCGATTGGCACAACGACTGGCAGTCGCTGCTGCTCGATCTCGAGGCGCAATTGGCCGGCGCCGCCGACGACCGCGCCCGTGGCGTGGTCATCCGCAAGATCCGGCGCGCGCTCGAGGAGGCGTGAGACCGAACCTTCGAAGTTTCGACCCGTTCGAAACTTCGAAGGCGAAGGCGAGCCCGAACGGGCGTCGGCCGGTCGGGCCGCAACCCACGGGACGGTCCGACGGGTCGGACCGTCCCGTGATCGGTATGAAGCCGGCTCCCGAACGGACGAACGAGACCGGGGCGAGGGGGAACCGCCGCCCCGGTCTCGTCGCCGGTCCGATCGGGAGAGCGTCGGTCAGTGACCGCCGGCCGGACCCGTATGGGCGCGCGGGCGCCGCATCAGAGGAACCATCACCACCAGGGTGACGAAGAGGAAGGTGAGCGCCAGGAACACGTCGCCGATCGCCCAGACCTGAGCCTCGCGCCGGACGATACCGGCGAGTTTGGAGGTGGCGGCGAGGGCCGCGTCGGAGCCCCGGCTCGCCATCGCCGTGGTCAGCGAGGCGAGCATCTCCTCCGCTTTGACGTTGCCCCAGGCGACCCGCTCGTGCAGGCGCTCGAGGTGGAGGTCCATCCGGTCGTTCATCACCGTGTTGATGAGGGCGAGGCCGACCGCGCCGCCGAGATTGCGGGTGAGGTTGAAGAGGCCGGAGGCGTTCTTGATCCGCTCCGGCGGCAGCGTGCCGAGCGCCAGATTGTTGATCGGCACCATGCAGGTCATCAGCGAGAAGCCGCGCAGCATCTGCGGCACCAGGAGTTCCCAGAAGTCCCAGTCCTTGGTGACGTAGGAGACCTGCCAGGTGCCGAGCGCGAAGCCCGCGAACCCCGCCGCGATCATCAGGCGCGGATCGATCTTGGTGATCAGCCGCCCGACGATCGGCGCGGCGACGAACATGCAGACGCCGGTGACCGCCATGGTCTCGCCGATCATCATCGCCGAATAGCCGCGCACGCGGGCGAGATAGACCGGATAGAGATAGGTGAGCCCGTAGAGGCCGATGCCCATCACGAAGGAGAAGAGCGAGCCGGTCCAGAAGTTCCGGTCGAGGAAGGCGCCGAGATCGACGATCGGTTGTCGTGCCGTGAAGGCCCGCCAGAAGAACAGGATTCCGCCGCAGGCCGAGACGAGGCCGGTGAGGACGATCACCTCGCTGTCGAGCCAGCCCTTGGCCGGGCCTTCTTCCAGGAAATATTCGAGCGCGCCGAGGAACACCGCCATGCCGCCGAGCCCGGCCCAGTCGAAGTTCTCGAGCAGCGAGAAGTCGGGCTCGTCGAAGTCGACCAGGATCCACACGGCGGTGGTGACCAGGATGCCCGGCACCACGTTGACCAGGAACAGCCAGTGCCAGGAGAAGATCTCGGTCAGCCAGCCGCCGAGCGTCGGGCCGATGGTCGGCGCGAGCGTCGCCACGAGGCCGATGATCGGGGCGATGATCGGCTGTTTGGAACGCGGGAAGATCGTGTAGGCCGAGGCGAAGACGGTCGGGATCATGCCGCCGCCGATGAAGCCCTGCAGCGCCCGCCACACGATCATCTCCTCGATCGAGGAGGACATGGCGCAGGCGACGCTCATCGCGGTGAAGCCGGCGGCCGAGATCGCGAACAGGATCCGCGTCGAGAGAACCCGCGACAGGAAGCCCGACAGCGGGATCATCACCACTTCGGCGACGAGATAGCTGGTCTGAACCCAGGCGACCTCGTCGGCGGAGGCCGACAACCCCGCCTGGATCTCGGCGAGCGACGCCGAGACGATCTGAATGTCGAGGATCGCCATGAACATGCCGAAGACCATGCTCATGAAGGCGAAGACCCGGCGCGGCTCGAAATTGGGTTCGATCGGGCGCGGGCCGGCCGCCGGCGCGGCCGTCGTGGTCGTGCTCATCCCGCCCTCCTCCGCGGCGTCGCCGCGCTCACTTCCGCTCCGTGCGGGTGTCGACGTCCGCCTCGACCGACATGCCGGCCCGCAGCAGCCCCTCGCGGGCGACTTCGGCCGGAACCGCGATGCGGACCGGAACGCGCTGGACGATCTTGGTGAAGTTGCCGGTCGCGTTTTCCGGCGGCAGCAGCGAGAACTGCGCGCCCGTCGCCGGCGACAGCCCGACCACGCGCCCCTCGATGTGCCGGCCCGGCACGCCGTCGATCGCGAGAACCGCGCGGGCGCCGGGACGGATGTCGCCGATCTGCGTCTCCTTGTAGTTCGCCTCGACATAGACCTCGTCGAGCGGCACCAGCGCGAGCAGGCGCGTGCCCGGGACGACGTACATGCCGACCTGCACCGCCTTGTTGCCGACGACGCCGTCGATCGGCGCGCGCACTTCGGTGAAGGAATGGTCGCGCCGCGCCTTGTCGAGCGCGACGGCGAGCTCGTTGCGCACCGAGGCGGCCTCGCGGCGCTGTCCCTCGACGACGGCGAGCGAGGCGTGGGCGTTCTCGAGCCCGGCCTCGGCGACGGCGACGCCGGCGGCGGTGCGGTCGCGGGCGGCGAGCGCGGTGTCGAGCGCCTGCTGGGTGCCCGCCGAGGACTTGACCAGGGTCGAGGCGCGCCGGAAGTCGGCCTCGGTCCGCGCCACGTCGGACCGGGCGGCGGCGAGATTGGCCTCGGCCTGATCGATCCCGGCCTTGGCGGCGACGATCTGGGCGTCGATGCGGCCGAGCGTGGCGTCCTGGGTGGCGAGCTTGCCCTCCGCCGCCTTCACCGCCAGTTCCGCGTCGCCCGGATCGATCACGGCGAGGACGTCGCCGCGCTTCACGTGCTGCAGGTCGGAGACCCGCACCTCGGTGACGAAGCCGGAGGCGCGCGGCGCGATCGTCACCGTCTCCGCCTTCACGTAGGCGTCGTCGGTGGAGATCAGGAACCGGCCTTCGGTCAGCCAGTGCCAGCCCTTCCAGCCGACGAAGCCGAGCGCCGCCAACGCGAGCGTGCCGAGGATCAGCCGCTTGCGGCGGGCGCTGCCGCGCGTCGAGGCGCGGTTGGCGGCCGTGGGGGTGGGGGCGGCGCCGGCCGTCGGAGCCGCCGGGGCGGCGGGCGGGGTCACGGACGGCGTGCCGCCGCTGCCGGGGGTGGTTTCGCTGCGAGCCATGCGGCCTCTCGTGTCGGAAGTGTCGTCCGCGACCGAGGTCCGGGACCACGCGAGCCTCCCGCGACACCTCTCCCTCGAAGTGGCCGTTCGAAAACGGCGGTTCGCGGACGGTCGACGAAGGGATGCACGGCGCGATCGAACCGAACGGTTCGGTCATTGACCGTTGACATAGCGCAGGCGCGCGCCTAGATCAACATCGAACCGAACGGTTCGGTCAATTTGGTGTGAAGCTCCGCGTCGCGCCGCACTTCCGGGCGGCGAGGTGGGGATCACGCCGAGAGGGCGTCTTCCCGCCCGACGCCGGGCGTGCGAGCGTCCCGGCCCGGGAGAGATCGCGGGCGCGAGGCGAGCGCCGCGCGGTGCGACGGCGCCGACCGAGGCAAGAGAAAGAACGAAGGCATGAACGATCCCGCCAAGCGAACCCATTCGAGCGAGGCCGCCGCGCATGCGCCGGCGCAGGGCGGAATCTTCGGCCATTCCGACGAGAAGGCGCGTCAGATCCTCGACGGCGCCCGCGCCGTCTTCCTGCGCGACGGTTTCGACGGCGCCTCGATGAACGACATCGCCAAGGCCGCCGGCGTCTCCAAGGGCACGCTCTACGTCTATTTCCAGTCGAAGGATCAGCTCTTCGCCGCGCTCATCCGCCACGACAAGCGCCAGCAGGCCGAGCAGGTCTGCCTGTGGGGCGAGCGCCGCCCGGGCGAGGACCTCCGCTCGGTCCTCCTGGGTCTCGGCCGCCGCCTGACCGCCAAGCTGATGCTGCCCGAGCACATCGCCCAGGTGCGCACCGTCATGGCGGTCTCGCCGAAGTTCCCCGAGATCGGCCGCGCCTTCTACGAGACCGGACCGAACTACGGCACCGAACGCCTCGCCGGCTTCTTCGATCGTCTCGTCGCCGGCGGCGAACTCGTCATCCCCGACAGCCGCCTCGCCGCGACCCTGTTCGTCCAGATGTGCCAGGGCGACGGCGTCCGCCGGATGATGTTCTGCGTCTCCGACACGATCTCCGACGAGGAGATCGAGACGACCGTCGGCAACGCGGTCGACGTCTTCCTCGCCGCCTACGCGCCGAAGCCGTGACGATTCGATCGCGCGCGGCGTGATCGGAAGACCGGAAAGGGGCCGAAAAACGAGAAAGCCGCCCGAAGGCGGCTTTTCGCGAAGGGCACTCCGTCCGGAGGGAAGGAGTGGTGGGCGCAACAGGGCTCGAACCTGTGACCCGCTGATTAAGAGTCAGCTGCTCTACCAACTGAGCTATGCGCCCTTCCGTCGGCCGGCAGTGCCGCCCGGCGAAGTGGCATCCGTATAGCGGGGTGCGGCCCGCGATGCAACAGGGTCGGCAAAGTTTCTTCGCATCGACCCCAAGCGCCTGTGGATGAATGAAAAACGCCGCCGGAGAGGCCCCGGCGGCGCGACTTTTCCAAAAGAATCTCGCTCAGATGCGCTCGCCGACCCGGACCGGCTCGGAGGCGTCCGCCGCCGGATCGGTCGCCTTCTGGCGCCGGATCGACAGCTTGTTGAGCGCCGCGACATAGGCCTTGGCCGACGACACCAGCGTGTCGACGTCGGCGCCGCGTCCGGTCGCGACCCGGCCCTCCTCCTCCAGCCTGACCGAGACTTCCGCCTGCGCGTCGGTGCCTTCGGTCACCGCATGGACCTGATAGAGCGACAGCCGCGCCTCGTGCGGCAGGATCGCCTTGATCGCGTTGAAGGTGGCGTCGACCGGGCCGGTGCCGTTGGCCTCCTTGGTGACGTGGTGGCCGTCGACGTCCATGGTGATGATCGCCTTCTGCGGTCCGCCGGTGCCGGCGATGACCGTCAGCGCGATCACCTTGGCGCCCTCGGCGGCGGAGGTGATGCCGTCCTCGACCAGGGCCTCGATGTCCTCGTCGTAGACGTGCTTCTTGCGGTCGGCCAGATCCTTCATCCGGGTGAAGGCGGCCTCGAAGGCGTTCTCGCCCAGATCGTAGCCCAGGTCCTTCAGCTTCTCGCGGAAGGCGTGGCGGCCGGAATGCTTGCCCATGACCAGATTGGTCTCGCGCACGCCGACGTCCTCGGGGCGCATGATCTCGTAAGTCTCGACGTGCTTCAGCATGCCGTCCTGATGGATGCCGCTCTCGTGGGCAAAGGCGTTCTTGCCGACGATCGCCTTGTTGTATTGGACGGGGAAGCCCGAGACGGTGGAGACCAGCTTGGAGGCCTGCGTCAGCATCGGCGTCTTGATGCCGGTGGTGAAGGGGAAGGCGTCGGCGCGGGTGCGGATCGCCATGACGATCTCTTCCAGCGCCGCGTTGCCGGCCCGCTCGCCCAGCCCGTTGACGGTGCATTCGACCTGCCGCGCGCCGCCCATCACGCCGGCCAGCGAATTGGCGACCGCCATGCCCAGATCGTTGTGGCAATGGGTCGAGAAGATCGCCTTGTCGGCGTTCGGCACCCGGTTGATCAGCATCTCGAACAGGGCCCGATATTCCTCCGGCGTGGTGTAGCCGACGGTGTCGGGGATGTTGATCGTCGTGGCGCCGGCCTTGATCGCCGCCTCGACGCAGCGGCACAGGAAGTCGTGCTCGGTGCGGGTCGCGTCCTCGGCCGACCATTCGACGTCGTCGGTGTGGGTGCGGGCGCGGGCGACGGAGGCGAACACCTTCTCCAGGACCGCGTCGGGCTCCATCTGCAGCTTGTACTTCATGTGCACCGGCGAGGTGGAGATGAAGGTATGGATGCGGAAGGCATGCGCGTGGCGCAGCGCCTCGGCGGCCCGGTCGATGTCCTTGTTGGCGGCGCGCGCCAGACCCGCCGGTACGGCGTTGTGCAGACGGCGGGCGATCTCGGAGACCGCCTCGAAGTCGCCCTGGGAGGCGATCGGGAAGCCCGCCTCGATCACGTCGACGCCCATGGCGTCCAGGATGTCGGCGACCTGCAGCTTCTCGTCGAAGGTCATCGACGCGCCGGCGGACTGTTCGCCGTCGCGCAGGGTGGTGTCGAAGATGCGGATGCGTTCACGGGAGGAGGGAACGGCGTTCATCGGATCTGTCCTCGATATCGGTGCGGCGCGGGACGGAGATGTCTGTGGTCCGTCGTCGGCGCCGAAGGGTGTTCGGTGGCCGGTTCGCTGCGGATCCCCTGAGTGCCCGCTTCCCGCTCATGGAGGAAGCCGGTCGGCGCTCAGGGGCCGATAAGGAGAAGAAGCGAGGCGGCGAGAAGGGCGAGCGAACCCGTGGCGCGGAAGCGCGCATCGATCGTCGGCGATGAGATGTCTCGCGCGATCATTCCGGGTTCGAGCCTCGTTTCGCTCGTCGAAGCCATCGGACCGAGGCGCTGCGCGCCGTCGACCCGCTCTCGATGGATCCTGACGTGACGGATCCTGAAGTTCAGGGTTCGCGGTCCCGGGACGAGACTGCGAGCCCTTTCGAGATACCGGCGATGACGCGGCGACGCAAGCGCGATTTTCACGCCGCCTTCGCCGAGGTCACGCGTTTGGAATGCGAGACGATCGCCTCGCCCAGCCGTTCGACCAGGGCGGCCTCGATCGAGCGGGCGAAATGGACGCCCACTTCCGTCGCCTCGGTCCACACCACCTCCGCCTCGATCTTGCGGCCCTCGACCACCAGCACGACCGTGCCGCCGCGCCTGAGGCCCGGAACCGGCGTCAGACGCGCGCCGTCGCGCGAGATGTCGGCGAGCGTGGTGCGCGTCTCGCGTCCGTCGACGACGATGCCGATCTCCGCCGAGCTCGACCAGCGATCGGTCTCCCGGCGTTCGGCCTTGCGGGTCGCCTCCTCGACGATCGCCGGGATCTCGGCGCGGACGCGGTCGGAGGAGCGTTTCATCGCGTCGGAGACGTCGGTCACCCGCTCCGCCGAGGTGGTCGAATGGGCGACCCGGTCGGCGATGTCGATCATCCGCCGCGCCACGTCGTCGACGGCGGAGTTGGTGCGGTCCACCGAGTCGGAGAACGAGTTCATCGCCGCCCGTTGCTCCTCCATCGCCGCCGCGATCGCCGAGGACACCCCGTCGAGCGTGGCGATCTGGTCGGTGACCGAGCCGATCGCGCCGACCGCGCGCTTGGTCGCGGTCTGGATCTCGGCGACCTTGCGGCCGATCTCCTCCGTCGACTTGGCGGTCTGGCCGGCCAGTTCCTTGACCTCCTGGGCGACGATGGCGAAGCCGCGTCCGGCCTCGCCCGCGCGCGCCGCCTCGATGGTGGCGTTGAGGGCGAGGAGATTGGTCTGGCCGGCGATCTCGGCGATCGTCGAGACGATCTCGCCGATGTCGGAGGTGACCCGGGAGAGCCCGTCGATCGCCTCGCGCGACTGGTCGGCGCGGCCGACCGCGTCGCGGGTCAGCGTCGAGGAGCGGCCGATCTGGTCGGCGATCTCCCCGATCGCCATGATCACCTGGGTGGTCATGGCGGCCGCGTCGGCGTTGAGGGTCCGCGTCGTCTCCGCCGAGGAGGCGGCCTCGGAGGCGGCGGCGCCGACGGTGCGCAGGGTTTCGAGCATGTCGCGGGCCTGGGTCTGGACGTCGCCGGACCCGCGCACGATCTCGCTCATGCCCTGTTCGGTCGCCCGCTCCACCTCCTGCGCCATCGACATCAGAACGGCGCGCCGTTCGGCCTCCGCGCGGGCGTCGAGGGCGGCGCGCTCGTCCTCGAGCCGCCGGCTCTCGGCGAGCGCGTCGAGGAATTGACGCATGGCGTTGGAGACGCGGCCGATCTCCGAGCGCGCCGGCAAGGGGGCCGGGGCCGTGGCCGAGGTGTCGCCGGCGGCGATCATGTCGATGATGCCGGTCACGCGGCCGATCGGCCGGGTGATCGAGCGCGCCACCAGGAGGCCGATGCCGGCGGCGGTGATCAGGCTGATCAGGCCGATCGCGGCGAAGACGAGGAACTGCTGCCGCGACGCCGAGGCGTGACGGGTCGCGTCGGCGGCGAGCGCCTGGCTGAGCGTGTCCTCGAGATCCTTGAGTTCGTCGACCCAGTCGGTGGTCGCCATCCACCACTCGCCGGTGGTGACGCCGTCGAGGCGTCCGCTCTCCTGTGCGGCGGCGATGATCCGGCGCAGGCGGTCGACCGTCGCGAGCGCCTTGGAGCCGTCGAGGGTGGCGATCAGATCGTCGCGCACGCCGGCCGCCAACATGCGAAATTCGCCGAGACGGTCGCTCTGGCGCGCCGAGGTCTCGACATAGGCCTTCCAGCGGGCCGGTTCGAAGCCGCCGCCGGCGATCAACGCATTGCCGGTGGCGCGTTCCTGGCCGGCATATTCCTTGGCGGCCATCAGCGACTGCAGCGTGATCAGGGAGGTCGTCACGGCGGCGTCGTCGACGCTCTTCAGCACCTCCGCGGTGGTCTGGAAGAAGTCGTCGATCATGCCGGAATAGCCGGCGAGGACGCCGGGCACGGGCAACGAGAGACCGTCGATCGAGGCCCGCAACCGCGTCATGTCGGCGACCCGGGCGTCGGCCTTCCGCAGCGCCGCCTCGACCCGGCCGTCGAGCCCCGCGCGTCCCTCCCGGCTGCGCAGCGCCCGGTAGGCCTCGGCGGCGACGTCGGTGCGCTTTCGCTGCGCCAGCATGAGGCTGCGCGGGGCCGGCGTCTCGCCCTTGGAGGCGACGAAGCCGACCGAGGCACCGCGTTCGCGTTGCAGCTCGTGGACGAGAGCGGCGACCGACTGCGCCGTCTCCGTGAAGGCGACGACCTGATCGGATCGGGTGATGGCGTCGAGCCGTTCCCACACGAGATATCCGATCACCGCCGTCAGCACGGCGAGCGCCGGGAAGACCGCCAGGATCAGCCGTTCCGAAATCTTGAGTTTCTGCATCGCGTGGGATCCGTCTCTGAGACCTCTCTTCAAGGTCGACGGCTTTCGTTAACCCAGGGTTTATCTCGACGCCGTCTGCACGGCATCGCGTCGAATACGATGAAATTTCATGATCCGAGGCCTGATGTCACGCAAGATTGAGGGTGACGTGACCTAAAATTACGCAGCGTAACCCAGTCGAACGTGAAATATCGCCCGGCGAATCCTTCGCCGGGCCGCGTTCGTGCCGGCCGTGACGGTCGATCACGGCGTGCCGAGAAGCTCTCCCTCGGCGACGCGGACCACCGATCCGCCGATGCGCAGGGCGGCGAGGCGACCCTCGTGGAACTCGGTGGTGAGGTCGATCAGGCTCGGCCGTCCCATCTCGAACCCCTGCTCGATCCGCGCCCGATGGGTTCCGTCGGTCGGCGTGTCGAAGGCGGCGATCACCCCGGCGAAGGCCGCCGCCGCCGAGCCCGTGGCCGGGTCCTCGCCGATGCCGAAGCCGAAGTCGAACATGCGGGCGTGGAAGGCGCTGTCGTGATTGCGCGTCTCGCGGCAATAGACGAAGACCGAGAAGGCGTCGGCCTCGCCGAAGGCGGCCTGCCACCGGGCCGGATCGAGACGGGCGCGGCCGATCGCGTCGAGCCCCTCGATCGGCACGAACGCGAAGGCGACGCCGGCGTCGAACACCGAGGGCACATGGTTCTCGAACCCGATCTCGGTCGCCTCGAGCCCGAGCGCGTCGGCGATGGCGCCCTTGTCCGGCATCTCGCCCGGGACCCGCGCCGGCAGTCGCGGCGCGTCGAACTCGGCATAGGTCGCGCGGACCGGATCGAGCCGCACCGCCGCGCGGATCGTCCCGACCGTCTCCTCGAGCACGACCATCGCGTCGATGCCGCTCTCGGGCGTGCCGAAGCGCTCCTCCGCCAGCAGCGCGGCGGTGCCGACCGTCGGGTGGCCGGCGAAGGGGAGCTCGCGGGCGGGGGTGAAGATCCGCAGCGCCGCCGAATGCGACGGCCGCGCCGCCGGCCGCACGAACACCGTTTCCGACAGGTTGAACTCGCGGGCGATCGTCTGCATCGCCGCCGTGTCGAGGCCGTCGCCGTCGAGAACCACGGCGAGCGGATTGCCGGCGTGGGCGCGATCGGTGAAGACGTCGAGGACGACGTAGCGGCGGCGTGTCATGGCGATCCCTCCGGGGTGCGAGGTGCGGCCACCCCCTCGCCGTCGGCGGCGAGCAGGGCGAGCAGGCGAGGAACGTAGGGCACGCTCGCCTCGAGGGCGAGCGGATCGTCGAAGGCGACCATGCGGAGCCGATCGAGCTCGCCGTCGCGCACCTCGATCGCGGCGGTGAGCGCGGCGGCGTCGAGAGGGAAACGATGGCGCTTGACCAGCGCGAGCCGCCCCGCCCCCGACGGGAGGACCCACCACCCGTCGTCGGCGGCGCAGGCCGCGAGCCGGAACCCGACCTCCTCGAACACCTCGCGGTGCATGTTGGCGATCGGATCGAGCCGGCCGTCGCGGCGATCCTCGTGGTCGAACGAGCCCGACGGCGGATAGCTGAGGCCGGCATTGGCGGTCGTCGCGCTCTGCCGCCCGACCAGCAGGCGGCCGTCGCGGCTGGTGACCGCCGCGACGGGGAAGAGGTGGCGGAACCCGCGCTCGGCGAGCCCGCCCCGGAGGACGTGGAGCAGCGTCGCGAAATCGGTCGGCCGTGCCCGCGCCGAGAGCGTGGCGCCCCGTGCCTCGACCCGGTCGAAGAGGAAGGCCGAACCGTTCCACAGCGCCGGATTGGCGGCCTGCGCCGCGCGCCAATGCGCCGCGACCGCGTCCCGTTCGGAGGCCTCGAGCTCGAGCGGCTCGTCGGTGACGCCGAGGTCCACCGAGGCGAAGCGGAGGGGACGGTCGAGGGCGCGGTCGATCGGGCTCACGGGCGCGACCCCGAGAGGCGCAGCGTGACCGCCACGGGACAATGGTCGGAGGCCTTCGGCCGGTCGAAGCCGACCCGCGGATAGCGCTCGAACCGCGCCGGCGCCGGCCGCATCCGCTCCACCGGCACCCGATGGGGCAGGCCGGAGCGGATCACGCTCGGCCGCGCGTCCGGATTGGCGCGGGCGAGGGCCGGTGACACGAAGACGTGGTCGAGGGCCGCCAGTTCCCGCCCCTCGGCCCAGAAATGGGTCCAGCGCTCGATCGGCGGCAGCCGCTCGACGAGGTCGACGGCGAAGTGATCGGCATGGAACGGATCGAACCCCGTCGCCACCACCCGTTCGCCGACCGCCTCGAGGGTGCCGTCCTCGCCGCGCCGGAGCATCAGATGGTCGCGGTAGTCGTTGAGATCGCCGAGGATCGCCCAATCGGCCGAGGCGGTCCGCGCGCCGAACTTCGCCTCGACCAGCCGGCGCACCGCGCGCGCCTCGGCGCGGCGCACCGCCATGGTCTTGTCGCGCCCCTCGGTCATCGACTTGAAGTGGCAGATCCACAGCGTGAGCGGGCCGTCGGCGGTCTCGACCTCGACCTCGAGCGCGTCGCGCTTGAAGATGCGGTCGTCCGGCGTCGCGCCCCAGCGGCGCAGATCGTCGTCGAAGAGATCGAGATCGCGATAGGTGAGGGTGGCATTGCTCATCACCCGGATCGGCCAGCCGCGCCGGCTCGCCACCGCCACGTCGATGCCGCGCCGGTCGTTGCCGTCGAGCAGGGCGAAGTGCTCGTAGGGCTCGTCGAGCGCGCGGCGCAGATAGCGGTCGTGGAACCACCGCAGCGCGTCGTGCCCGTCGACCTCCTGGAGACACAGGACGTCGGCGTCGCAGTCGCGAATCGCCTGCGCCGTCAGTTGGCGCTGGTCGTCGGAGATCGACACCTGGAGGGCGCGCTCGATCAGGCGCCCCTCGGCCTCCGACTCGTGGTCGTAGAGGCCGACCGCCGCGTCCGGGATCCAGGCGCCGGTGCGCCGGTCGCGGTCCGCCGTGAAGCGGCGCAACAGATTCTCGACGTTGAACGTGGCGATCCTGACGGTCATGACGCCCCTCGTTCGCGAAGCCGGCCGGGCCGGTGCCGGACCTCCCATCCCTAGCGCGAAACCGCGTCCGCCGCGAGCCCCGGCGCGCGCCCTGCCGCGCGCGTCGCGGACACCCCCTCGACCTTCGTTCGATATGAACCTATTAGGTATGATGTTGACGTATTCGGAAGCCTATGAAAGACTGTGCTCGAAACGGATGTCGCTCTCGGGAGGAGCTCTGTCGTGCTCGATGAAATCGTGGAAGACCGCCTGCGTGGATCCCTGCCGGCCCTGTCGCGCCTCGGCGCCCTGGTGCGTTTCGATCTCGGCAAGGACGGCCGCCCGACGCTCGATGCGCGCGGTGGAACGGCGCGTCTCGAGCTCGACAACGACGAGCCGGCCGACTGTACCATCACCATCACCAAGGAAAACCTCCTGAAGCTGCTCGACGGCAAGCTCGATCCGATGCTCGGCTACACCCTCGGCAAGATCCGGGTGGCCGGCTCGCTCGGCATCGCGATGAAGCTGGTGGGGGCCATCGCCTGACGAAGGGCGAAGGCCCGTGGACGGCGCCGTGCATGACGATTACGTCACCTGGGTCCGGTTGACGTGATCGGGTCGGCCCGTTAATTTTCGATGACGATCCGGCGACGTTCGAACCTCGGAAAAACCGGGGCGTTCCGGGGCGCAGCACGACAGACGAGTGAGCCGGGGGCTCGGGGGGAACGATGAAGTCGACGAAGATCGAATTTGCCGTCGCGGGGGCGATGGGTCTGGCTCTGGTGGGCGTGACCGGCGAGGCGTCCGCCGCCGGTTTCATGCTGCGCGAGCAGAGCTCCGAATATCTCGGCAACTCCTTCGCCGGTTCGGCCGCGCGCGCCGACAGCCCGGCGACCATCTGGTACAACCCGGCCGGCATGACCATGCTCCACGGCCACCAGATCGCCGGTTCGCTCACCTGGATCGCGCCGCAGGCTCGGTTCTCCGGTTCGAGCCTCGTCGGCGGCGGCCCCGGCGGTGACGCCATCGACGACGCGGCGGTCGGTTCGACCTTCGCCATGTTCGATTATTCCAAGGACCTGAAGTTCGGCATCGCCGTGGTGTCGCCCTTCGGCCTGCGCACGTCCTATCCGGCGAACTGGGCCGGCCGCTTCCAGGGCGTCGCCAGCGCCATCACCAACATCCAGGTGAACCCGAACGTCGCCTATCGGGTCAATCAGAACCTGTCGATCGGCGCCGGCATCACCGGCTCCTGGGTCGAGGCCGACCTGTCGCAGGCGACCATGACGCCCTTCGGCCTCACTCGTCTGAAGGGCGATGCCTACGGCTTCGGCTGGAACGTCGGCGCCCTCTGGGAGTTCTCGCCCGACACTCGCGTCGGCATCGCCTATCGCTCGAACATCCGCAACGGGCTCGACGGCGAGATGACCTCGCTGAGCCTCGGCGGCCTCAAGCTCGCCGACATCAACGCCGATCTGACCCTGCCGGGCACCGCGACCTTCAGCTTCTTCCATCGCATCGACGACAAGTGGTCGGTGATGGCGGACGCCCAGTGGACGCAGTGGTCGGTGCTGAAGAGCCTCGACGTCTACACCTCCGCCGGTGCTCCGGTCGCCCGGCAGGACTTCTCCTGGCGCGACACCTGGTTCTTCTCGCTCGGCGCCGACTACGTCTGGTCGAAGGGTCACACCCTCCACTTCGGCGCGGCCTACGACATGGGCGCGATCAAGGATGCCCAGCATCGCGGCGTGCGCGTTCCCGATGCCGACCGCTATTGGCTCTCGACCGGCTACACGTGGGACGTGAACGAGAACGTGCGTTGGAACCTCGCCTACGCGCATCTCTTCGCGCCGACCTCGGACGCCGTCTCGACGCTGGGTGACGGCCTCGTGGGCAACTACAAGGCCTCGGTCGACATCGTGTCCACCAGCTTCGTCTACAAGTTCTGAGGCGAGTGAGCATCGTGAGCACGACCGGAAACCTCGGCGGATCGACTGTTCCGGGGGCGATCTCTCCTCGCCCTCTGACGGCCCTCCTCGACGACGCGGTGGCCCGCTGGCCGGACCGCCCCTGCGTCGACTTCCTCGGCGCGAAATGGACCTACGCCGAGATCGGCGATCAGGTCGAGCGCGCCGCGGCCGGGTTCCGGCGTCTCGGCGTGGTGGCGGGCACGCGCGTCGGCCTGTGCCTGCCCAACACGCCCTATTCGGTGATCTGCTACTTCGCGGTGCTGAAGGCCGGCGGCATCGTGGTCAACTACAACCCGCTCTACGTCGAACGTGAGCTGGTCCATCAGGTCAAGGACAGCGGCACCTCGATCATGGTGACGATGGATCTGGAGGCGATCTATCCCAAGGTCGCCGCCCTCCTCGCCAAGACCGATCTCGCCACCATCGTCGTCTGCCCGATGGCGAAGATCCTGCCCTTCCCGAAGAACCTTCTCTTCCCCATCGCCAAGCGCCGGGACGTCGCCCGCATCCCGCGCGACCGCGCCCACGTGCCCTTCGCCGATCTCGTCGCGAAGAAGGAGCCGGTGGCGCTCGCCCCCTTCGATCCGAAGACCACGGTGGCGGTGCTGCAATATACCGGCGGCACCACCGGCGTGCCCAAGGGCGCGATGCTGACCCATGCGAATCTGAGCGCCAACGCGCAGCAGATCGCCGCCTGGGTGCCCGGTGGCTTCCTGACCGGCGCGCCGAAGATGCTGGGCGTGCTGCCCCTCTTCCACGTCTTCGCCATGACCGTGGTGATGAACTTCGGCCTCACCCTCGGCGCCGAGCTGATCCTGCTGCCGCGCTTCGATCTCGCCCAGGTGATGGACGTCATCGAGAAGAAGCGGCCGACCATCTTCCCCGGCGTGCCCACCATCTACACCGCGATCAATCGCGCCGCGTCGGAAGGAAAGCACGATCTCACCTCGATCCAGTGCTGCATCTCCGGCGGCGCGCCGCTGCCCGCCGACGTCCGCACCCGTTTCGAGAGCCTGACCGGCTGCCGTCTGCTCGAGGGCTATGGCCTGTCGGAGGCCTCGCCGGTCGTCACCTGCAACCCGGTCGAGGGTCTCGACAAGCCCGGTTCGATCGGTCTGGTCCTGCCCGAGACGACGGTCTCGATCCGCACCCCCGTCTCCTCCGAGGCCGAGGTGCCCGAGGGTGAGAAGGGCGAGATCTGCGTCAAGGGTCCCCAGGTCATGCTCGGCTATTGGGGGCGGCCCGAGGCCACCGCCGATCAGTTCCACGACGGCTGGCTCAGGACCGGCGACGTCGGCCATCGCGATGCCGACGGCTACATCTTCCTGGTCGACCGCCTCAAGGACATCATCATCTGCGGCGGCTACAACGTCTATCCGCGCGTTCTCGAGGAAGCGCTCTATCAGCACCCGGACGTCGAGGAGGCCACCGTCATCGGCGTCTCCGACCAGTACCGTGGGCAGGCGCCGATGGCCTTCGTCAAACTGCGCGAGGGCCGCAGCGCGACCGCCGCCGATCTGATGGCGCACATGGCCGGATGGGTCTCCAAGATCGAGATGCCCAAGGCGATCGAGATCCGCGACGCCCTGCCCAAGACCATGGTCGGCAAACTGTCGAAGAAGGAACTGATCGCCGAGCTGATCGCCCGCGACACCATCGACACCGTCGATCTCTCCGATCGCGGCTGATCCCGTCGGGGCCGGGTGCCGGCCTCGACCCCATGCCGGCGCGGTCCCGTGCCGCGCGACGACGACGGGGGAGATCCTCCGTCGCCCTGCTCGTGCCTGTCCGTCCGCGACGGTCGAGGCGCGTCGATGGTCCACAGGCTCCGAAAGGCTCGAGACGCTCCATGACGATTTCGCGTGACATGAAAGTGACGTATAGGGCAATAATCAGCCCTCGATGTCGTCGCTTGCAGCTCGCGGAGCCCTCGGTCCATGGAAAAGATCTTCTCGGTCACGGAACTGGCCCGCGATCTCGGCGTGACGCCGCGCACCATCCGCTTCTACGAGGATCAGGGGCTGATCTCGCCGCAGCGGGCCGGCAACACGCGCGTCTACACCCATCGCGACCGGGCGCGGATGATATTGATCCTGCGCGGCAAGCAGCTCGGCTTCTCGCTGCGCGACATCAAGGAATACCTGGATCTCTACGTGGTCGACACGACCCAGTCGGAGCAGCTCCAACATCTGGTGAAGAAGGCGCGCGAGCGCATCACCCAGTTGGAAGGCCAGCTCCAGGCGGTCAAGACCACGCTCCAGGAACTGAGGGACATCGAGCGCGTCAGTCTCGAGACCCTCTCCAGCCGCGGTCTTTCGGCCGAGACGGCGTGACGGGAGGGCGTTCGCCGCGCCGCCCCCGCTCGACGTCCGTCTCCCGCCGCAACTCTCTCGTTCAGAGCTTTCTCCAGGAGACACGTCGATGAAGACAGTCGTCGTCGCGGGCTACGCCCGCTCGCCCTTCACTCTCGCCAAGAAGGGTGAACTGGCCTTCGTTCGCCCCGACCGCCTCGCCGCTCAGACGGTCGCGGCCCTGGTCGCCCGCACCGGCGTGAAGGTCGACGATCTCGAGGATCTCCTGCTCGGCTGCGCCTTCCCCGAGGGCGAACAGGGCCTCAACATGGCCCGTCTGGTCGCGCTCATGGCGGGCCTGCCGAAGTCGGTCGCCGGCCAGACCATCAACCGCTTCTGCGGCTCGTCGATGCAGGCGATCCACTCCGCCGCCGGCGCCATCCAGATGGGCGCCGGTGAGGTCTTCGTCTGCGCCGGCATCGAGTCGATGAGCCGGGTGCCGATGATGGGCTACAACGTGCTGCCCGACCCCGATTTCGCGGTGGAGATGCCGGGCGCCTACATCGGCATGGGCGACACCGCCGAGAACGTCGCCGCCCGCTGGGGCATCTCGCGCGCCGAACAGGAGGCCTTCGCGGTCGCCTCGCACGCCAAGGCCGCCGCCGCGCGTGCGAGCGGCCGGCTCGAGGCGGAGATCGTCCCGATCACCGACAAGAAGGGCAAGGTGATCTCGATCGACGGCTGCATCCGTCCGGAGACCACGCTCGAGACCCTCGCCGGCCTCAAGCCCGCCTTCAAGACCGACGGCGTCGTCACCGCCGGCACCTCCTCGCCGCTCACCGACGGCGCCTCGGCGACCCTCGTCTGCTCGCTCGACTACGCCGAGAAGAACGGCCTCGAGCCGCTCGCCGCGATCAAGTCGATCGCCGTCTCCGGCTGCGACCCCGAGATCATGGGCATCGGCCCGGTCGGCGCCTCGCTGAAGGCGGCCGCGCGCGCCGGCATCGACGTCAAGTCGATCGACGTGATCGAGCTGAACGAGGCCTTCGCCGCCCAGGCGCTCGCCTGCATCCGCGATCTCGGCCTCGATCCGGAGAAGATCAACCTCGACGGCGGCGCCATCGCCCTCGGCCATCCGCTCGGCGCGACCGGCGCCCGCATCGTCGGCAAGACCGCCTCGCTGATGAAGCGCGAGGGCAAGAAGCTCGGCCTCGCCACCCAGTGCATCGGCGGCGGCCAGGGCATCGCCACCATCCTGGAGGCGCTGTGATGGCCGACATCGCCAAGGTCGCCGTGATCGGCGCCGGCGTCATGGGGGCGGGCATCGCCGCCCAGGTCGCCAACTCCGGCACCCCCGTGGTGCTGCTCGACATCGTGCCGCGCGACCTGAAGGAGGGCGGCGATCGTTCCGCCGTCGCCAAGGGCGCGATCGAGAAGATGCTGAAGACGGAACCCGCCGCCTTCATGTCCAAGGCCGCCGCCAAGCTGGTGACCCCCGGCAACATCGAGGACGATCTCGCCCTCCTCGCCGATTGCGACTGGATCGTCGAGGCGATCGTCGAGCGGCTCGATCTGAAGCAGGGGCTCTACGCGAAGATCGAGGCGGTCCGCAAGGACGGCTCGATCGTCTCGTCGAACACCTCGACGATCCCGCTCGCCACGCTGACGGGGGGGCTGCCGGCCCGCTTCGCGCAGGACTTCTGCATCACCCACTTCTTCAATCCGCCGCGCTACATGCGTCTGTTGGAAGTGGTGAAGGGCGAGGCGACCCGCGCCGACGCGATCGCCGACGTCTCCCGCTTCGCCGACGTCAAGCTCGGCAAGTCGGTGGTCGCCTGCAAGGACCGCCCCGGCTTCATCGCCAACCGGCTCGGCGTCATGTGGATGCAGGCCGCGGTGGTCGAGGCCTTCGAGCGCAAGATGGACGTCGAGGACGTCGATCAGATCATCGGCCGTCCCTTCGGGATCCCCAAGACCGGCGTCTTCGGCCTGTTCGATCTGGTCGGTCTCGACCTGATGCCGCACGTCAACGCCAGCCTCGCCGCGGCGCTTCCCGAAGGCGACATGTTCCACGAGATGAACCGCCCGGTTCCCCTCGTCCCGAAGATGATCGCCGAGGGCTTCACCGGCCGTAAGGGCAAGGGCGGCTTCTACCGCGTCAACCGCGAGAAGGGGAAGCGCAAGGAGACGATCGATCTCGCCACCGGCGACTATCGCGTCACCAAGAAGGCCGACGTCGAGGCCGTCAAGGTCGGCAGCCGGTCGCTCGCCAAGCTGTTCGATCACGACAGCGAGGCCGGCCGCTACGCCTGGGCCGTGATGGGCCGCACCCTCTGTTACGCCGCCCTGCTGGTCGGCGACGCGGCCGACGAGATCGAGTCCTTCGACGAGGCCATGCGCCTCGGCTACAATTGGAAGAAGGGTCCGTTCGAGCTGATCGATCAGATCGGCACGGCCGAATTCGTCCGCCGGCTCGAGGCCTCGGGCCTGCCGGTCGCGCCGATCCTGCGGACCGCCGCCGGCAAGCCCTTCTACCAGATCGTCGACGGCAAGCGCGAAGCGCTCGAACTCGACGGCCGTCACGCCGTCATGACCCGCCCCGAGGGCGTGCTCATGCTCGAGGACGTCAAGCTCGCCTCGCAGCCGGTCCTGAAGAACGGCTCCGCCGCGCTCTGGGACGTCGGCGACGGCGTCGCCTGTTTCGAGTTCACCTCCAAGATGAACTCCCTCGACCCCGACATCATCGTCCTCCTCCAGAAGTCCATCGCCAAGGTGAAGAAGGACTTCAAGGCGCTGGTGATCTACAACGAGGGCTCCCAGTTCTCGGTCGGCGCCAATCTCGGCCTCGCCCTCTTCGCGGCCAACATCGCCGCCTGGCCCGAGATCGAGAACCTCATCGCCTCGGGTCAGCAGACCTACAAGGCGCTGAAATACGCGCCGTTCCCGGTCGTCGCCGCGCCCTCGGGCATGGCGCTCGGCGGCGGCTGCGAGATCCTGCTCCACTCCGACGCCATTCAGGCCCATGCCGAGACCTACACCGGCCTCGTCGAGGTCGGCGTCGGCCTGCTGCCCGGCTGGGGTGGCTGCAAGGAGATGCTGGCGCGTTGGGCGAAGGTGCCGAAGCTGCCCAAGGGACCGATGCCGATCCTCGCCCAGGTCTTCGAGATGATCTCCACCGCCAAGGTGGCGAAATCCGCGGCCGAGGCCAGGGAGATGCAGATCCTGCGGCCGGCCGACGGCATCACCATGAACCGCTATCGGCTCCTCGCCGACGCCAAGGCCAAGGCGCTGTCGATGGTGGAGGGCTATCAGCCGCCGGAGCCGCCGGTCTTCCGTCTCGCCGGCCGCTCGGCCGCCGCCGCGCTCGCCATGGCCGTCGACGGCTTCTGGCGTCAGGGCAAGGCGACCGACTACGACCGCGTGGTTTCCGCCGCCGTCGCGAAGGTGCTGACCGGCGCCGACACCGACATGCTGATCGAGCTCTCCGAGGACGACCTCTACGATCTCGAGCGCGAGGCCTTCATGGGTCTCGTGAAGACCCCCGGCACGCTGGCCCGCATCGAGCACATGCTCATGACCGGCAAGCCCTTGCGCAATTGATCGGCGGGAGAGACCCATGCCCAGCTATCAGGCCCCTCTGCGCGACATGCGCTTCTGCCTCTACGACCTCTTCGACGGCGAAGATCTGACGTCGCTGCCGGGCTACGAGGACTTCTCGCGCGATCTGATCGACCCCGTCCTCGACGAGGCCGCCAAGCTCTGCGAGGAGGTGCTGCACCCGATCAATCGCTCCGGCGACGAGGAGGGCTGCACCTTCGAGAACGGTGTCGTGCGCACCCCGAAGGGCTTCAAGGAAGCCTATGATCTCTTCCGCGACGGCGGGTGGACCTCGATCGCCTGCGACCCGGCCTATGGCGGCCAGGGTCTGCCGGCGGTGGTCAACACCCTGGTCGAGGAGATGATCTGCTCGGCCAACCTCTCCTTCGGCATGTATCCCGGCCTCAGCCACGGCGCCTACGTGTCGCTGTCGTCGCACGGCTCGGACGCGCTCAAGGAGAAGTATCTGCCGAAGCTCGTCGACGGCACTTGGTCCGGCACCATGTGCCTGACCGAGCCCCATTGCGGCACCGACCTCGGTCTGCTGCGCACCGCCGCCCTTCCCCAGGACGACGGCTCCTACGCCATCACCGGCACCAAGATCTTCATCTCCGCCGGTGAGCACGATCTGACCGAGAACATCCTCCATCTGGTGCTCGCCAAGATCCCCGGCGGCCCCAAGGGGGTGAAGGGCATCTCGCTGTTCCTGGTGCCGAAGTTCTTCGTCGGCGACGACGGTTCGATCGGCGCCCGCAACGCGGTCGCCTGCGGCTCGATCGAGCACAAGATGGGCATCAAGGCCTCGGCCACCTGCGTCATGAACTTCGACGGCGCCAAGGGCTGGCTGATCGGCGAGCCCCACAAGGGCCTGCGCGCGATGTTCGCCATGATGAACACCGAGCGTCTCGCGGTCGGCGTCCAGGGCCTCGGCCTCGGCGAGGCCTCGCGCCAGAACGCGGTGATCTACGCCAAGGAGCGCATCCAGATGCGCTCGCTCTCCGGCACCAAGGCGCCCGACAAGGCCGCCGATCCGATCATCGTCCACCCCGACGTGCGCCGCATGCTGCTGACGCAGAAGGCCTATGTCGAGGGCTGCCGGGCGCTGGCGGTATGGGTGGCGAAGTCGCTCGACGTCGCCAAGAAGCACCCCGACGCCGAGACCCGCAAGGAGGCCGACGATCTCGTCTCCCTGCTGACCCCGATCGTCAAGGCGCTGATGACCGATCTCGGCTCGGAAGTGGCCAATCTCGGCGTCCAGGTCTTCGGTGGCCACGGCTACATCCGCGAGCACGGCCAGGAGCAATACGTGCGTGACGCACGCATTGCCCAGATCTACGAGGGCACCAACGGCATCCAGTCGCTCGACCTCGTCGGCCGCAAGATGCCGGAAGGGGCGGGGCGCCTGCTGCGCCGCTTCTTCCACCCGGTCTCCGAATACGTCGCCGCCAAGGTCGAGGACGAGGTGATGGGCGAGTTCGTCCAGCCGCTCGCCAAGGCCTTCGTCCGCCTCCAGCAGGCGACCGCTCAGGTCGCGCGCGTCGGCATGGCGAAGCCCGACGAGGCCGGCGCCGCCTCGGTCGACTACCTGCGGCTCTTCGGTCTGACCGCGCTCGCCTATCTCTGGTGCCGCATGGCCGAGGTGGCCCAGGCCAAGATCGCCGCCGGCGAGGACGACGCCTTCCATCAGGGCAAGATCGCCACCGCGCGCTTCTTCATGGAGCGTCTGCTGCCCGAGACCAGCGCCCGCTTCTCGATGGTCATGGCCGGCGGCAAGTCGATGATGGCTTTCCCCGACGAGGCCTTCTGAGGCCTCGTCGAAAGGAGCGAACATCGCGAGGCCTTCCGAGGCCTCGTCGTCCCTCCCGTCATCCCCGGGCTCGACCCGGGGATCCATGCAGCGCCGTCCACGAGACGGCGTTCTCACGCGACACGGGCGTCTCCGGCCCGGACGACGGCCGTGGTCGGGACGAGCCGTGCACCACTCGGGAGACGAAGACGGCCGCGGATCGCTCCGCGGCCGTCTTCGTGTCGGGTGGCTCTCGCGTCGGGCGGGCGGCTCACTCGAGCCCTTCGAACAGCACCGTCGAGAGATAGCGTTCGGCGAAGGACGGGATGATCACCACGATGGTCTTGCCGGCGTTCTCGGGACGCGAGCCGACCTCGATCGCCGCCTTCAGCGCCGCGCCGGAGGAGATGCCGACCGGGGCGCCCTCGAGCCGGGCGACCTCGCGCGAGGTCGCCACCGCGTCCTCGTTCGAGATCGTCACGACCTCGTCGTAGACCGTGGTGTCGAGCACGCCCGGCACGAAGCCGGCGCCGATGCCCTGGATCTTGTGCGGACCGGGCGCGCCGCCGGAGAGGATCGGCGACGCCGAGGGCTCGACCGCGACGACCTTCACCCCCGGCTTCTTGGCCTTCAACACCTGACCGACGCCGGTGATGGTGCCGCCGGTGCCGATGCCCGCGACGAGAATGTCGACCTGGCCGGCGGTGTCGTTCCAGATCTCTTCCGCCGTGGTGACGCGGTGGATCGCCGGATTGGCCGGGTTCTCGAACTGCTGCGGGATGACCGCGCCGGGGATCTCCTTCGCCAGTTCCTCGGCCTTGGCGACGGCGCCCTTCATGCCCTTCGGCCCTTCCGTCAGCACCAGTTCGGCGCCGAGGAACTTGAGGAGCTTGCGCCGCTCGATCGACATGGTCTCCGGCATCACCAGGATCAGTCGATAGCCGCGCGCCGCCGCCACGAAGGCGAGCGCGATGCCGGTGTTGCCCGAGGTCGGCTCGATCAGCGTGGTGCCGGCGGTGATCTTGCCCTCGGCCTCGAGCGCGTCGATCAGCGCGACGCCGATGCGGTCCTTGACCGAGGCGAGCGGATTGAAGAACTCGAGCTTGGCGAGGATCGTCGCCTTCACGCCGTGGGCGCCGGCGAGCTTGTCGAGCCGGACGAGGGGCGTGTCGCCGATCGTCTCGGTGATGGAGCCGTAGATGCGGCCACGGCCGGGGGTCTTCGTCGCGCTCATGGGACACTCTCTCGTCGCAAAGGGGCAGGGGCCTTCGGCCCCGATTGCCGACGACTGTAGCGAACCCGGTCGCGGCGAACGAGGTGCGCGTCGATCGGCTTTCGCTGATGTTTGGAAAAAGATTGCCAAGAACGCGGCGAAACGAGCAAAGGGACCGTCGTCGCTTCCGCCGGGTCGGCCGGCGGCGCAACCTCGTTCCAAGACCTCCCGAGCGAGGGCGGGCTCGAGACGGCGATCAGACCCCGGTCGAGCCGAACCCGCCGTCGCCCCGCGCCGTCTCGCCGACCGCCTCGACCACGACCAGACGCGCCCGCGTCACCGGCGCCGCCACGAACTGGGCGATGCGCTCGCCCCGGGCGATCCGGAAGGTCTCGCCGCCGAGATTGGCGAGGATCACCTTCACCTCGCCGCGATAGTCCGCGTCGATCGTGCCGGGCGAATTGAGCACGGTGACGCCGTGTTTCAGGGCGAGCCCGGATCGCGGCCTGACCTGCCCCTCGTAGCCGCTCGGGATCTCGAAGACGAGCCCGGTCGGCACCAGCGCCCGCGCCCCCGGCGCGAGGTCGATCGGCGCGGCCGCGTCGAGCGCGGCGACGAGATCGAACCCGGCCGCGTCCTCGCTCTGATAGGCCGGCAGCGCGAGACCCTCGGCATGGGCCAGCCGCTTCACCCCGATTTCGATCGTCCGCGTCATCGCCTCGTCCCTCCTCACGCGCTGCCGATCAGGATGCCGGTGAGGAACACCAGCACGCCGCCGACGACGATCTGGAATGCCGCGCGCAGGAACGGCGTGTCCATGTATTTCCAGCGAATCCAGGAGATCACCCACAGTTCCGCCAACACCAGCACCGCCGCGACGCCGGTCGCCAGACCGAAATGCGGGATCAGATAGGGCAGCGCATGGCCGAGGCCGCCGAGCATGGTCATCAGCCCGGAGGTGATGCCGCGGATCCACGGCGATCCGCGTCCGGAGAGCGCGCCGTCGTCGGAGAGCGCCTCGGCGAAGCCCATCGAGATGCCGGCGCCGATCGAGGCGGCGATGCCGACCAGGAAGGTCTGCCAGGTGTCGTGGGTGGCGAAGGCGGCCGCGAAGAGCGGCGCCAGCGTCGAGACCGAGCCGTCCATCAGCCCGACGAGACCGGGCTGGATGTATTGCAGAACGAAGAGCCGATGCGCCGCCTCGTTCTCCTCCGCCTTCACGTCCGCCGGCAGATGGGTGAGGCCGAGCCGATGGGCGAGCGACAGATGCCCGCCCTCGGCGGCGGCGAGATCGCCGAGCAGCTTGCGGATCGCCGCGTCCTGGGTGCGATTGGAGGCCTGGAGATAGAAGCGCCGCGAGGTCGCCTCCATCACCAGCGCCTCCTTGCGGATGGTCTCGAGACTGAGATGCTTGGTCAGCCACAGCGGCCGGCGGTCGAAGAAGCCGGACACGTTCTCGCGCCGAATCAGCGGAATGTGGCTGCCGAACTTCGTCACGAAGAGATCGATCAGCCAGCGGCGATGGGTGTTCTCCTCCTCCGACATCTCGTCGAAGACGGCGGCCGAGGCGGGATAGCGCTCGCGCAGGATCTCCGCGTAGCCCTGATAGATGCGCGAATCGTCCTCTTCGGCCGAGATGGCGAGGGCGAGGATCTCGCGTTCGTCGAGGTCGGAGAAGGCCCGCTTGCCGAAGCCGAAGATCGCCATGGAGATGTCCGTCCTGAAACCGCGTGAATTGGAACCGTTCCAAGGCAGCTTATCAGATCGTCTCTCCCCGGTCCCGGACGACCGCCGCGCGCCCCGGTGGCGACGGGGAAAACCGGCGACGAACCCGTTGCTCCATCGGGGATCTCCCGACTACCTTGGCGCCCATGCGCGTGTAACGTGCCCACTGGAAAAAACCCGCGAGGAGACGACGATGAGCGAAGAGCAGACCCGCAAGCCGGCCGAAGGCGCCCTCGGACGTCGCGATCTCCTCGGGCTCGGTGCGGCGACCCTCGCCGCCGGAACCCTCGCCGCCCCGGCGGTCGTCAGGGCGCAGGACAAGTTCAATTGGAAGATGGTCACCGCCTGGCCGAAGAACTCGCCCGGCGTCGGCGTCAACGCCCAGCGTCTCGCCGATTCGATCACCGCCATGTCGGGCGGCCGTCTCACCGTGCAGCTCTTCGCGGCGGGCGAACTCGTGCCGCCGTTCGAGTGTTTCGACGCGGTCTCCTCCGGCGCGGCCGAGATGGCGCACGGCTCGCCTTATTTCTGGCAGGGCAAGGACAAGGCCTTCCACTTCTTCACCGGCATGCCCTTCGGCCTCTTCGCCAACGAGCACATGGGCTGGATCTGGTTCGGCGGCGGTCAGGCGCTGTGGGAGAAGGCCTATGCCCCCTTCGGCATCCAGCCCTTCTACTGCGGCTCGTCGGGCCCGCAGGCCGGCGGTTGGTTCCGCAAGGAGATCAACACGGTCGACGACTTCAAGGGCCTCAAGATGCGCATCGCCGGTCTCGGCGGCGAGGTCCTGCGCCGCCTCGGCGTCAACGTCGTGCTGCTGCCGCCGGGTGAGATCTTCCAGGCGATGCAGTCCGGCACCATCGACGCGGCCGAATGGGTCGGCCCGTGGAACGACCTCGCCTTCGGCCTCTTCCGCGTCGCCAAGAACTACTACCTGCCGTCCTTCTTCGAGTTCGGCCCGGCGCTGGAACTGATGGTCAACAAGAAGCTCTACGACGCGCTTCCCGCCGACCTGAAGGACATCGTCAAGCGCGCCGCCTATGCCTCGGCCGCCGAGAGCTACGCCGACTTCGCCTATCACAACGTCGTCTCGCTGAAGCCGCTGCTCGACAAGGAGGGCGTCCAGGTCCGCACCCTCTCCGAGGACATCGTCAAGGTGCTGGCCAAGGAGACCAAGGCCGCGATCGCCGAGATCGCCGCCTCCGGCGCCATGGCCAAGGAGGTCTTCGAGAGCTACGAGGCCTATCGCCAGCAGTGCATGTCCTACGCCAAGGTCATGGACATGGCCGCCTATCAGATGCGCGAGGTCGGCCGCGACCTGTCGTGAGACGGGGCGGGGGATCTCCCGAGGTACGAAGCACGACGGGCGCCCCAGGGCGCCCGTTCTCGTCTCGGCCGAGCGATCCGGTTCAGCGTGTGGGCGGGGCCGGCGGCGGCAGGGCGCGGGCGGCGGCCTCGACCGGGCAGCCGACCTTGCGGCACCCGTCGCGCTCGCACGACCGGCAGGTGCGCGCGGCGCCGTCGACGTCGTCGACGCTGGCGGCGAGGAGCTTGTCGACGATGCCGGAGAGGGCGCCGAGCTCGGCCGCGTCGAGGCCGGCGAGAAGGCCGGCGGCGACCGCGAGACGCCGGTCCTGGAACTGCGAGGCGCGGCGGCGGCCGCGCGCCGTCACCTCGACCCGAACCTCGCGCCCCTTGCGCGAGAGACGCCGCACCAGCCAGTCCTTCTCGAGCCGGTCGATCAGCCGGACGGTGGCGGAATGGGTGAGGCCGATCGTGCGCGCGACGTCCTGGATCGCCAGTGGCCCGTCCTGCCGGATCGACTGGAGCGCCGCGACGGCACTGGGCGACAGGTCGTCCGTGTCGGCATGGACGGCGTCGTCGAGAGCGGTGGCGAGGGCGGCGAGGCGGTTGGCGAGAGTCTGGTCGGACATGGGCACCATGCATCGCACGGGAAGCGGCGGGGAGCAACGATCGAATCGTTCGCGCTTGCTACGAAAACGGCGGTTCCGTGGCGGTTTTTCGGGCACGCCGGAAAAGGCGCGCGCTCATGTCGCGACACCGCGACGCGGGCCGGTCAACGGAACACCTCGTCGGGATAGGCGCCCCAGATGCGGCCCTGTTCGATCCAACCCTTGGTACCGTCCGCCGACACCCGACACCAGCGCCCGTTGCATTCGGCGATGTCGACCAGAACGCCCGGCTCGACCTCGGCGACGATCGTCGCGGCCGGCTGCGGCTCCTGGCGCAGCGGCGTGTTGCCCTTCTTCTCCCAGGGCGCGACCAGAGCGGTGCGGCGGCCCGAGAGCAGGGTCTTCTGCACCCAGCCTTCCGCGCCCTCGCTGTCGCGAATGCGCAGCCAGACGTCGAATTCCTGCGTGATTTCGACGGGAACGCCCGGTTTGACGAAGGTCCAGGCGATCTCGTGGTCGCGGCTCGGACCCATGCGGATGTTGACCGGGCTCGACTTGGTCGAGGCGAAGCGCGGCAACGGCAGACCGCTCGGTCCGATCTGCTGCGACTGCGCCGCGGCCGGGCCGGCGCCGAGCATCGCGGCCGTCGCGAGACCCGCGCAGAGGAGAATCGCGCGAAGACCCGGTCGCCTGCGGGGCGGGCGGCCGGCGCCGACGATCGACCGCGACGAAAGGGTGGTTCCACGACGAATTGTCATTTGCGAGGCTTCTGCTAGAGAGAACGGCGGGGCGCGACGCATCCGGGCGGAAGTTTGGAAGCGGCGTGGTTAACGAGCCTTCAACGGTCCGCGACTTTCCGAGGATCGATCTTCCGGTGGCCCGCCGCCGGGAACGACGGCTCCCCCGGGGCGGCGCCCAGCACGCGCGCGCCCCGTCACGAGAGAATCCACGCGGGGAGCGATGATGCCCATGTCGAAGAGCAAACCCTCGGTGATCGTCACCCGTCGGCTTCCCGACGTCATCGAGACCCGCATGCGCGAGCTCTTCGATGCGCGTCTCAACGTCGACGATCGTCCGATGACCCAGGCCGAGTTGGTCGAGGCGGCCCGCACCGCCGAGGTGCTGGTGCCCACCGTCACCGACACGATCGACGCGGCGGTGATCTCCCAGGCCGGCCCGCAGCTGCGCCTGATCGCCAACTACGGCAACGGTGTCGACAACATCGACGTCCAGACCGCGCTCAATCGCGGCATCACCGTCACCAACACCCCCGGCGTCCTCACCGAGGACACCGCCGACATGACCATGGCCCTCATCCTCGCCGTGCCGCGCCGCATGGCCGAGGGCATCGCGGTGATGCAGTCGGGCGAGTGGGGCGGCTGGTCGCCGACCTGGATGCTCGGCCATCGCATCAACGGCAAGCGCCTCGGCGTCATCGGCATGGGCCGCATCGGTCAGGCCGTCGCCCGCCGCGCCAAGGCCTTCGGCATGTCGATCCACTATCACAACCGCCGCCGCCTGCCGACCTCGGTCGAAGAGGGGCTGGAGGCGACCTATTGGGAGAGCCTCGATCAGATGCTCGCCCGTATGGACGTGGTGTCGATCCACTGCCCGCACACCCCGGCGACCTATCACCTGCTCTCCGCCCGCCGCCTCAAGCTGCTGCGCCCCGACGCCTATGTGGTCAACACCGCCCGCGGCGAGGTGATCGACGAGAACGCGCTCGCCCGTATGCTCGACGCCGGTGAGCTGGCCGGGGCCGGTCTCGACGTGTTCGAGCACGAGCCGGCGGTCAACCCGAAGCTCGCCCGCTCCAAGCGCGTGGTGCTGCTGCCCCATCTCGGCTCGGCGACCCTCGAGGGCCGCATCGACATGGGCGAACGTGTCATCATCAACATCAAGACCTATCAGGACGGTCATCGCCCGCCCGATCGCGTGCTGCCGTCGATGCTGTGAGACGGCGCGCCCGCGCCGCCGTCCGAGATCGGAGACCCCGATGAATCGTGTCCGTTGCCGGTCCTCTCTCCTCTCGCGCGTCGTCGTCCTCGGCGGCCTCGCCCTGGTCGCGACCGGCGGATCCGCCCTCGCCCAGTTGAAGCCGCCGCCGACCGACTTCTCGGGCCTGCCCGAGAAGATCCCCGGCGAGGAGATCAAGGCCACCTGGTTCGACGGCAAGCCGATCATCGCCACCGGCCCCGACGGCAGCCGCTACCAGATGGTCTTCACCCCCGACGGCAAGGCCAGCCGCACCCCGATCGGGCCGAAGAAGCCCAGGACCGTGAACGGCTTCTGGCGCGTGATCGCCGAGGGCTACTGTTCGCGCTGGGCCGGCAACAATCGCGAGAAGTGCTTCAATCTGCGCAAGAGCCCGGACGGACGGGAGACCGTGGTCCGCTTCGGGCTGCAGGTCGCGGCGACCTGGATGCGTCCCTGAGCGCGGCGCCCGCGATCTCGGCGCGCGACGGGCAGGAGAGGGTGATCCGATGACGTCTCGTCAGCCGAAGTATCGCCGAGCCCTGCCCGAGGACCGCCGCGTCGATCTGGTCGCGGCGACGCTGCGCTGCATGGCCCGTGACGGTCACGCCGGCGTCTCGGTGCGCCGCATCGCCGCCGAGGCCGGCGTCTCCGCCGGTCTGGTCAACCACCATTTCGAGGGCATCGAGGCGCTGGTCGCCGCCGCCTACGAACACGTGTCGAGCGACGTGATGGCGCGGATCCTGGAGCGCGTCGAGCCGGTCGCCGGCGCCCGCGCCCGGCTCTCCGCCTTCATCGCCGCCTCCTTCTCGCCGGCCGTGCTCGATCCCTCGCTGCTCCGCGTCTGGGTGGTGTTCTGGAGCATGCTGCCCCACGGCGAGATCCTGAAGGCGATCCAGAAGCGCACCTGGGTCGACTATCGCCGTACCCTCGAGAAGGAACTCGCCGGCTGCGTGCCCGAGGGACGCGCGATCGACACGGAATCCGTCGCGCTCGGTCTCGCCGCCCTGATGGACGGCCTTTGGCTGCAATGGTGCCTCGATCCCGGATGCTACGCTGCGGAAACCGGCATCGCGCTCGCCGAGCGATTCGTCGACGACGCCCTCGCCGCGAGCAGGGCTCTGTGAGATTGCGTATTTCGCCGGGAAATGAGTAAAATTTTCCTGTCGGATCAATGGAACCCGCGAACCTTCGCATGTGCGAACACTTGCAAGTCTCTCGCGCCTTTGGCACAGTCCCAGACGAAAGTCGGTTTCCATGCCTCGCGGCCTGTGGCCGGCCACCCTCCCGAGCAGCCGGGTCCGTCGACGGATCCGACCGAGACGAGCCGAGAGGGTCACGCGGACCGTGGGCCTCTCCGGCCGGAGAGGGCGGTCCACAAGGGAACGACGACGGCGGATGAACATCTCGCAACTCGAAGCCAATGCCGAACGGGCGGCCTCGCTCCTCAAGTCGATGGGCAGCCCGCGCCGGCTGTTGATCCTGTGCCAGCTGGTCGAGGGCGAGAAGTCCGTCGGCGAGCTCGAGAAGGCGGTCGGCCTCAGCCAATCGGCGCTGTCGCAACATCTCGCGGTCCTGCGCCACAAGGGTTACGTCGCGACGCGGCGCGCCGGTCAGATGATCTTCTATTCGCTCTCCGGCGACGAGGCGCGCTCCATCCTCCAGTCGCTGCACGGCCTCTATTGCGCCGACTGCGCCACCGACGACTGATCGCCGCGACCGTCGCTCCCCTGCGGCCGCGCCACGCTCACGCCTCCCCCGAGAACCAGGCTCCCGCCGCCGAGATCTCCTCCTGGACGAAGCGCACCACGGCGCGCACCCGCGCGCTCTCGGCGATGTCGCCGTGGGTGAAGAGCCAATAGCTGCGGGTGAGCCGAACCTCCTCGGGCAGCACCGGCACCAGCCCGGGGCGGTCGCGCGTCATGAACAGCGGCAACACGCATAGTCCGTGCCCCTCCTCGGTGATCGTGCGCTGCGTCACCAGCGACGAGCTCTGGATGCGCGCCTTCAGCCCCGGCAGCACCTCGTCGAGATAGTCGAGCCCGCGCGTGAAGACGAGATCGTCGACGTAGCCGACGAAGGCGTGCCCCTCGAGATCGCGCCGCGTGGCGATCGCCGGATGGCGGGCGAGATAGGCCGGTGCCGCGAAGAGGCCGAGCCGATAGTCGGTGAGCCTCGTGGTGACGAAACGGCTCTCCTTGGGCGGTGCCAGCCCGATCGCCACGTCGCCCTCGCGCCGCGACAGCGCGACGATCTGCTGGATCATCACCAGCTCGAGCCGGAGGCGCGGATGTCGCTCGGCGAAACGGCCGATGCGCGGCGCCAGGAACGAATTGCCGAACCCTTCGAGCGTGTTGATCCGGAGCGTGCCGCTGATGCCGGCCTCCGGGCGCCCGACGCCCTCGGTCGCGGCGATCGCCTCGGCCTCCATCGCCTCGGCGTGCAGGATCAGCCGTTCGCCGGAAAGCGTGGTGAGATAGCCCTGCGGCGTACGCTCGAACAGCTTCGCCCCGATCGCCGCCTCCAGCGCCGAGATACGGCGGCTGACGGTGGCGTGATCGGTGCCGAGCCGACGCGCCGCGCCGGTCAGCGTGCCGACCTGGGCGACGGCGAGAAAGAAGCGCAGATCGTTCCAATCGAAACCGCGACGCATGCCCCTCGCACTTTCCCCTCGACCTGCGCCCACCCTGTGGGCATTTTGACACGGGCCTTGCGCGCGATGATCCCTGGATGTGGCGATTTGTCCATCCTAATCTCCGCGCCGTCCGATCAGGGAGGAAAAAAACATGCGCGCTTACGGTCATTTCATCGGCGGTCAGCCGGTCGCGGGAACTTCGGGGCGCACCGCCCCCGTGTGGCAGCCGATGACCGGCGAACAGGTGGCGACCGTCGCCCTGGCCACGACCGCCGAGGTCCGCGCCGCCGTCGAGAACGCCAAGGCGGCGCAGCGCGACTGGGCCGCGGTCAATCCGCAGCGCCGCGCCCGCGTGCTGATGAAGTTCCTCGACATCTGCAACGCCCGCGCCGACGAACTCGCCGAGCTCCTCGCCCGCGAGCACGGCAAGACGGTTCCCGACGCGCGCGGCGATCTCCAGCGCGGCCTCGAGGTGATCGAATTCGCCATCGGCGCGCCGCAGATGCTGAAGGGCGAGTTCACCTCCGACGCCGGCCCGGCGATCGACCTCTATTCGATGCGCCAGCCGCTCGGCGTCGTCGCCGGCATCTCGCCGTTCAACTTCCCGGCCATGATCCCCTTGTGGATGTGCGGGCCGGCGATCGCCAGCGGCAACGCCTTCGTCATGAAGCCGTCCGAGCGCGACCCGGGCGTGCCTCTGAAGTTCGCCGAGATCTGGATGGAGGCCGGCCTGCCGGCGGGCATCTTCAACGTCGTCAACGGCGACAAGGAGGCGGTCGACGCCGTCCTCGACGATCCCGACATCAAGGCGGTCTCCTTCGTCGGCTCGACCCCGATCGCGCAATACGTCTATGCCCGCGCCACCGCCAACGGCAAACGTGCCCAGTGCTTCGGCGGCGCCAAGAACCACATGATCGTCATGCCCGACGCCGACATGGACCAGGCGGTCGATGCGCTGATCGGCGCCGGCTATGGCGCCGCCGGCGAGCGCTGCATGGCCGTCTCCGTCGCCGTGCCGGTCGGCAAGGCGACCGCCGACAAACTCGTTGAAAAGCTCATCCCGCGCGTCGAAAGCCTGAAGATCGGCCCCTCAACCGATCCGAGCGCCGATTTCGGCCCGCTGGTGACCAGGCAGGCACTGGAGCGCGTGCGCGGCTATGTCGACCTCGGCATCGAGGAAGGCGCCAAGCTCGTCGTCGACGGCCGCGGCTTCAAGATGCAGGGCTACGAGAACGGCTTCTACATGGGCGGCTGCCTGTTCGACGAGGTGACGCCGGACATGCGCATCTACAAGGAGGAGATCTTCGGGCCGGTGCTCGCTTGCGTCCGTGTGAAGGACTTTAGCGATGCCATCAAGCTCATCCATGACCACGAATTCGGCAACGGCGTGGCCCTTTACACGCGGGACGGCGGCATTGCGCGCGAGTTTGGCCGGCGCATTGAAGTGGGGATGGTTGGCATCAACGTTCCGATTCCGGTTCCGATGGCGTGGCATGGCTTCGGTGGTTGGAAGCGTAGTCTCTTTGGCGATATGCACGCATATGGCGAAGAAGGTGTTCGCTTCTATACGAAGCAGAAGTCAATAATGCAGCGTTGGCCCGACAGTATCGAGAAGGGCGCCGAATTTGCAATGCCCATTGCGAAGTAACTAGGGCGATATTAAGCAGCAGACGCCCCGTCTGCTGCTCATGAACAAG
>OFTX01000012.1_pt1 | contig 124842 bp, 113 predicted proteins | sample 1775051 | NCBI WGS metagenome assembly OFTX01 (sample SAMN08195772, study PRJEB24354) | sludge metagenome | isolation source: sludge from phenol fed wastewater aerobic bioreactor A | place: India: Nagpur | collected 2016-09-15 | reverse complement strand
GCGCGTCGTGATCGACGCGCCGCCTCTCTTCCTTTTCCACGCAATATGGGATGAAATCACTCGGCCGCGTCCGGAAGGGTCGACGCTTCGCACGGCACATCGAGCATTCTGCATAGTTCACGTTGAATCCAACGGCGCGACGTCACTGGTGGTACACTCGAACCATCGGCCCACCGGCTGATCGAAGACGTCGACGTCGCCCCGATCTCCGCCAAATTCTTCTGCGACAGGCCGGCCTTGATCGCATGAGTGATCGTCGTCTGCCAATCACTCGGATTCTCGACGCTCAACTGAGCGACGATACCCATTGCATCACGCCGAATGGCCTTCTCGTGGGTCTCGATATGAGCGATGAGAGCCATGATCTCATGGTGCATGGTGGACTCCGGAAATCTGAGTTACATAATTGGAACTTGCACGTTGGGATCGCACCTGACGACACTCTTCACGTCAGAATACCATTAGCACATAGATCCCAGAATGCAATAGAATTGCACGATGTGGATCCCCTGCAGATTGGGATCACCGTAATGAAACGTGCCGCCGGAAGGGCAGCGACCGCGCTCCGCATGCGGCTCGGCGAAACAGCGGACATCCTGCCCGCCAAGGACTTCTACCTCGACCGTATGCGTTCCGCCGATCCCGATCAGCGCGCCGCCCTGCCCATACCCAGTCTTCTCGATATTGCAGATGCCGTGGAGCAACGCGACTTCGTCCTGGTGGAGAACGCCCAGGGCGAGATCGTCGCCGTTGCCGGGATCTTTAGGATACTCGCTCATTCGACTGGGGACTTCTTCGAACTATCCGGCATGGCGACTCATCCGTCGGTTGGGGGACTGGCCCCCCACTCACTCCAACGCATCCTCATCGCCGTCCGCCTGGCGCGAGCGTCTCAGTACTTTCTCGACGAAGCCCGCCCCGGCTCCGTCCTCGCATCGTTCGTGAAACGCACGAACCGGCGAAGCAGCGACAACCTCACCAATGCGAAGCTGGTACTCACCAAGCGATTGCCCGATTGGCTCTCGGGCGAATACGTGTCCTGGTTTGGTTGGGACCGGGCCTCTGACTGGTATCGCTTCGAGGCGTCTGTCGACGCACTTCGCTGGGCGGCGCAAGTCCTGCTCGAGACGCGGCGGAGTGGAAACCACTTCGCTTTGTCGCGCGTCGACCGTCAATCCGGAGAAGAAGAATTCTTCTCACTGACCATCGATTCGCGAGTCTTGGATGCGGTCGTCGACACGCTCGAGACGCTTGCTGACGAGGTGACCTCGATACAGATGCCGTCCCTCCCCGAGACGATCGCTTTCCGCTGATTCCAAGATACCAAAAAGGCCGGGATCCCTCCCGGCCTTCTCCGTCTCACCTCGTCTCGTCAGCCTCTCGGGCGAGAGCCCGCCGCCTCACCCGTAGATTGGGAAGCGCTTGCAGAGGGCGGAGACCTGCTCCTTGACGCGGGCCTCGACCTGGCCGTCGCCGTCGGGGCCGTTCTTCATGATGCCGTTGACGACCTCGCCGATCATCAGGCCGATCTCGCGGAACTCGGCGGTGCCGAAGCCGCGCGTCGTGCCGGCCGGCGAGCCGAGGCGGACGCCCGAGGTCACCATCGGCTTTTCCGGGTCGAAGGGGATGCCGTTCTTGTTGCAGGTGATGTGGGCGCGCTTCAGCGCCTTCTCGGTGACGTTGCCGGTCGCCTTCTTCGGGCGCAGGTCGACCAGCATCAGGTGGGTGTCGGTGCCGCCGGAGACGAGGTCGAGACCCTGCTCCAAAAGCGCCTCGGCCATCGCCTGGGCGTTGGCGACCACGTTGGCGGCGTAGGTCTTGAACTCCGGACGCAGCGCCTCGCCGAAGGCGACCGCCTTCGCCGCGATGACGTGCATCAGCGGGCCGCCCTGGAGGCCGGGGAAGACGGCCGAATTGATCTTCTTGCCGATGTCGAGATCGCGCGACAGGATCATGCCGCCACGCGGGCCCCGCAGGGTCTTGTGGGTGGTGGTGGTCACCACATGGGCGTGATCGAGCGGGTTCGGATGCGCCCCACCGGCGACGAGGCCGGCGAAATGCGCCATGTCGACCATGAAGATCGCGCCGACTTCATCGGCGATGGCGCGGAAGGCGGCGAAATCGATGCGGCGCGGATAGCCCGAGCCGCCGGCGACGATCAGCTTCGGCTTGTTGGCGAGCGCGAGCGAGCGCACCTCGTCCATGTCGATGAGGTGCGTGTCGGGCGTGACCTTGTAGGGCACCGGCTTGAACCACTTGCCCGACTGGTTGACCGGCGAGCCGTGGGTGAGGTGACCGCCGCAGGCGAGGTCGAGACCCATGAAGGTGTCGCCGGGCTGCAGGAAGGTGAAGAACACCGCCTGATTGGCCTGGGCGCCGGAATGGGGCTGGACGTTGGCGTATTCGGCGCCGAACAGCAGCTTGGCCCGCTCGATGGCGAGGCTCTCGGCCACGTCGACCCATTCGCAACCGCCGTAGTAGCGCTTACCCGGGTACCCTTCCGCATATTTGTTGGTCATCACCGAGCCTTGCGCCTCCAACACCGCCTTGGAGACGATGTTCTCGGAGGCGATCAGCTCGATCTCGTCCTGCTGGCGGGCGAGTTCGTCGACGATCGACTGGAACAGCGCCGGATCGCTCGAGGCCAAGCCCTGGGTGAAGAACCCGGGAAAGAGGGGGGCGGTGGTCTGGGTCATGCGGGGCACCTCGTCGGGTCTTCGCCGGCTTCGCCGGCTCGTTCGCGCGCCCGATAGCACGAAACGGGCGCCAGATCTTCCCCCTCGATCGGTTTCGAGGCGGAAAACGAAAGAGCCCGGCGGGGCCGGGCTCGATTTCATGTCGCTCGGGGCGCGCGCGCCCCGCCGGGGGCGCTCACTCCTGAGCGACCAACATACCGACGCCGTCCTTGTTGTAGATGTCGTCGCGGAAGTGGATCACGCCGGCGGTGGTCGCCCAGGCGGTGATGTAGTTGATGTAGACCGGCACCGGGGTCTTCAGCTTGGCGTCGAGACGCTGGCCGTTGTTCAGCGCCTCGGCGACGGCGTCCGGCGTCCAGCCGGGGGTGTCGCGCAAGAGCCAGGTCACCAGACCCTGGATGTTCTGGATGCGCATGCAGCCCGACGAATAGAAGCGGTTGTTGTCGCCGAACAGATCCTTGAACGGCGTGTCGTGCATGTACACGTCGTCCTTGTTCGGGAAGGTCACCTTGACCGTCGACATGGCGTTGTCGCCGCCGGGATCCTGGCGGAACGAATACTGGGTGGCCTGCACCGAGTTCCAGTCGACCGCCTCGGGCGGCACTTCCTGACCACGGCCGTCGAAGATGCGGATGTGGTTCTTGGTCAGGTAATCCGGCTCGGTCTGCATCTTGGGGATCAGATCCTTGCGGATGATCGAGACCGGCACGTGCCAATAGGGATGGAAGTTGATCTCGCGGACCGCCGAGGTGAGGGTCGGGGTCTGGCGATCGATCTTGCCGACGACGGCGTTGTGACGCTCGACGACGCGGCCCTGCTCGACCATCTCCAGCTCGGCGGCCGGGACGTTCATGAAGATGTAGCGGTCGCCGAGGAAGCCGGACATGGCGCGGATGCGGACGAGGTTCATCTCGAGCTGGGCGAGACGGGTCTCGACCGGCACGTTCATCACCTCCATCACGGTATCGTCGACGATGCCGTCGGGGCGCAGGCCGTGGCGCACCTGGAAGCGGCGCACGGCGGCGTCGACGTAAGAGTCGAACGTGTCGTAATAGCCCATGCGGGCCTGATCGGCGGGCATGTCGCCGGAGGCGACGAGGCGCTCGCGAAGCCGCGGCACGGCCTCGGACCGGCTGCCGACCTTGAGGCGCGACGACGACTTGACCTTGGGCCAGCCGCCGCGGGCCTGCTGTTCCTGCAGGCGCGGGATCGCCGCCTCGATGGCGGTGACGGTGTCGGCGGAGAGCAGCGGCGTGTCGGACTTGATGCGCTCGGCCTGAGCGGCATTGGTGCCGGCATCGAACTTCTGCTGCCATTCGCGCACCGCCTGCGAACGGGTCAGCGCCTCGAGCGGGCTCTCGCTCTGTTGGGCGAAGGCGGCCGTGGGCACGAAGGCCGCGCCCGCGAGACCGGCGAGAAGCGCGCGGCGGGTCGGTCGAGAGGCTTTCGGAGCAGAGTGGCGATGCACCGCGTCGATCTCCATCGTTGGGGCGTACCTGGACGCCGTTGGCTGCCGACGATCTCGCGCGATGCCCGGGATCGGGACGTCGCGGAGGAGACATCGACCGGGCCCGCCCTCGGCGGCTTCGTGCGAGGATCCCCGTCCCGCCACCGACCCTTCGGCGGCGAGGGGTGTCCCCGTGACTCGGCGGTCGATACCGCCTCGTCCTCTACCCGTGTTCGGCTCTTGGTTACTCATTGCAATATGGCCGAAACATGTCGCCGTCGAGCCGGCATCGCGCGAGAAAAACTCGGCGGCGCGCAGTGTTGCAGCAAATCCGCGAAGCGGCGACGCGCGATCACGCCCGCCCCGGTCTCCATCTCGCGAGGACGTGAACGGCGAGGCCGATCACCAGCGCCCAGAAGGCGGAGCCGACGCCGTGCCACGACAGGCCGGAGGCGGCGACGAGGAAGGTCAGAAGCGCCGGGATTCGATCCTCCTCGCGGTCGAGCGCCGCCTTGGTCGAACCGCCGAAGGCACCGACCAGGGCGAGGCCGGCGGCGGCCTCGATCAGTTGCGGCGAGGAACGCATGACGAGCGCCACCGCCACCACCGCGACCACGCCCAGCGCCATGTGGCCGAGCCCGCCGATCGCCGCGACGATCCAGCGGCGCGAGCGGTCGGGGCCGGCCTCGTCGCCGGCGGCGAGCGCCGCCGTCAGCGCGGCGAGATTGACCACGGGCATGCCGAGGGGGGCGAGCAGCGCCGACAGCGCGCCGGTGGCGATCAGCAGCGGGCGGAACGGCGGGTGATAGCCGAAGGTGCCGATCACCGCGTAGCCGGGGATGTTCTGCGAGGCCATGGTGACCAGGAACAGCGGCAGGGCGATCGAGATCGTCGTCTCGAGATCGAACACGGGCGCGACGAAGACGAGCTTCGGCCATGCGAAGGCGAGGCCGGAGAAGGCCCCCTCGCCGCCGAGCCCCATGAAGGCGAGCGCCAGCGCCGCCGCCGCCGGGGCCGCCCACAGGCGGGCGAAGCGCATCAGCACCACCCAGGTGGCGACGATGGCGCCGATCGCCAGCGGCATCTCGGTCAGCGCGGTGAAGGGCAGCAGGCAGAACTTGAGGAGCACGCCGGCGAGCATCGCATTGGCGATCGGCTTCGGGATCGCGCCGACGAGGCGGCCGAGCGGCTCGAAGAGGCCGGAGGCGGCGACCAGCAGGCCCGTCGTGACGAAGGCGCCGACGGCGGCGGGGAACCCGCCGGACCCGACCCCGACGGTGGCGAGCAGCACCATGCCGGGCGTCGACCAGGCGATCGAGATCGGCATCCGCGTCCACCGGCTGAGGCCGATCGCCAACACGCCGAGCGCGATCGCCAGCCCGACCATGGCCGAGACGATCTCCGCCTCGTTCGCGCCGACGGCGGCGAGGCCGCGAATGACGATGGCGCCGGAGGAGGCGTAACCGACCAGGGTGACGAGCAGGCCGGTCAGGATCTCATGGGGGTGGACGAGTTTCTGCAAGGCGAGGATCCGGTCGCGAGGGCGGGTCCACACGAGACCCGGACGCGGCCCGAAAGACAAGTGCCCGTGGCGACGGGCAGACCGGCGCAACCGCCGTCACGCACGGGTGGTCGCGGAACGCGCGGCCGGCCCGAACGAACGACGGGAAGGCCCGAACGAGGAGAAGGCCCGGACGGAGAACCGTCCGGGCCTTCAGGGTCTGCCATCCGGAGCGAGTGATGCTCGAAGTCGATAGTGGATCCGGTCGATCCCGAAGCGCCCTCGAAGTCGAGCCTGCCCGACTTCGATTTCTTCTTGCGTTCGAAGCGCCTCGTCTCAGAGACGATAGAGGATCTGGTCGGTCCAGAAGCGCTCGAGACGCTGGAGCGACTTGTTGATCGTCTGGAACTCGCCGGGGCCGATGCCGCCGACCTGTTCGATCGAACGCAGCTGGCGGTCGTAGAGGCGATCGACGACGTCGGCGATCTCGCGGCCCTTCTCGGTCAGCGACACGCGGACCGAGCGACGGTCGACGCGGGAGCGCTCGTGACGGACGTAGCCGCCCTCGACCAGCTTCTTGAGATTGTAGGAGACGTTCGAACCGAGATAGTAGCCGCGGGTGCGCAGCTCGCCGGCGGTCAGCTCGGCGCCGCCGATGTTGAACAGCAGGAGCGCCTGGACGGCGTTGACGTCGTCACGGCCGACGCGGTCGAACTCGTCCTTGATGACGTCGAGCAGGCGACGATGGAGGCGTTCCACCAGAGTCAGCGCTTCGAGGTAGAGCGGCCGAATGGCCTCCTGTTCCTCGGTACGGGGCGCGAGAGCCGCCGCCTTCTTGAGAGTGTTCATGGGTTGATGCCTCACTCAGCTCGTTTGTTCTTTGGGCTCTTCTGGCCTCTTCATGAGCTGAAATGTACCGAACCGAGTCTAAAATCGCCTTAAATTGCATCATGAACTTTTGGTAAAACCCCACCTCCGAATGTCTTGCTGAACATCTTCTGAATCGGTCCGACAGTATTCGATTCAGATTCGATCAACCGAAGACTCCAAGACTTCGGAAAGGACGTTCATGGAGACTCCGGAAAGGACGTTCAGCGGCCGTCGGCCGGCATCGCGAGACGTGCCGCGCCCTCGCCGCGCGCGCCCGCGTCGGCGAGCCAGAAGCGCTCGAGGACGAAGAGCCGCGCCGGCGACAGGGCGCCGGCGGCGGAGCGCACGCCGACGAGCCGGGTGCGGCCGGGATGGTCCTCGTCGGGGCCGAAGGCGCAGTCGAGGAAGCCGCCGCGCGCATGGGCGCCCTGCCCGACCCGGTATTGGAGATGGAGCGTCGGCAGGTCGGCGCGCAGGGGCTCGACCGAGACGATCTCGATCGGCCCGCGCGAGGCGGCCTCGATCGCCGGGACCACCGCGACGCAGGTGGCCCGTTCCGCCTCGTCGACACGCCCGCAGGCGGTCATCGCCGCGCCGAGGAGACAGAGCCCCGTCAGGGCCGGGATCCGGCCCGCCGCGATCACGCCCCCGCCTTCAACATCTCGGCGACGAAGGGGGCGAAATAGGTGAGCACGCCGTCGGCGCCGGCGCGCTTGAAGGCGATCAGGCTCTCCATCATGGCGCGGTCGCGATCGATCCAGCCGTTGGCGGCGGCCGCCTCGATCATCGCGTATTCGCCCGAGACCTGATAGGCGAAGGTCGGCAGACCGAAGGTCGTCTTCAGTCGCGCCAAGATGTCGAGATAGGGCATGCCCGGTTTGACCATGATCATGTCGGCGCCCTCGTCGATGTCGAGGGCGGCCTCGCGGATCGCTTCTTCCGTATTGGCCGGATCCATCTGATAGGTGCGCTTGTCGCCGATCAGGGTCTTGTTGGTGCCGACGGCGTCGCGGAAGGGGCCGTAGAAAGCGGAGGCGTATTTGGCCGAATAGGCCATGATCTGGACATGGGTGAAGCCGTGGGCGTCGAGGCCGCGACGAATCGCGCCGATGCGGCCGTCCATCATGTCGGAGGGCGCGATCATGTCGGCGCCGGACTCGGCCTGGACCAGCGCCTGGGCGACGAGGCGGGCGACGGTGGCGTCGTTGACGATCTCCTCGCCCTCGAGCAGGCCGTCGTGGCCGTGGCTCGTATAGGGATCGAGCGCGACGTCGGTGATGAGGCCGATCTCCGGCACCTCGGCCTTGATGGCGCGGCAGGCGCGGCAGATCAGGTTCTCCGGATTGAGCGCCTCGGAGCCGTGGTCGTCGCGCAGGTCCGGATCGGTGTTGGGGAAGAGCGCGAGCGCGGGGATGCCGAGCTTCGCCGCCCGCTCCGCCGCGCGCACCGCGAGATCGACCGAGAAACGCTCGACGCCGGGCATGGACTTGACCGGCTCGGTGACGCCGTTGCCGTCGACCACGAAGAGCGGCCAGATCAGATCGTCGACCGAGAGCCGAGTCTCGCGCACCATGCGGCGCGACCAGTCGGTGCGGCGGTTGCGACGCATGCGCCGGCCGGAGAGAATCGCGTCCATGTCGGCGGCGGCGTATCCGGCGTTGAGATGCTTCTCGCTCATCCTCGGTCCCCGATCGGCGGGACCCGTGGACGGCCCGCGGTCCCTTTCAACCGCGGCCTCTTATCACGGACGCACCCGGAGGTCATCCCGCTGCATCCGTGAGAAAGCCGTCAGAGGGACATTCAGCGCGACGATCCGGAAGAGAACGCGCCGGTCTTCGCCGGTGGTCGTCCCTCGGTTCACATGCGCGAGAGCCCCCGGACCTTGCATTGCTGCTCCGCCACTCCCATGGCCATGGACCACTGCCCGATGAAGCCGAACATGCCGCCCAAGCCCTTCTTCGCCAACTCGGTTTCGGCGCGCGTACGATCACCGGCGAGAACGTAGCCGGCAATCTGCCACCCCTCGTCTCCCATGATCTCTTTCACCTTGCCGGCGGCGCATTCGCAATCGGACGACGACGCCCGGGTCACGGCCTGGCATTTGGTCACGAACGTGTCCTTCACCTGATCACATCCCGAAAGAGCGAGGACCAAACCGAAGGCGGCGAGAAACGAGCGCGGCGAAATGGAACGAACGGCGTTGCACATCATGAGGCCCTTTGCGTGTGAGACCGTGACGTGAACAACCAACAGAATCTCATTCCGACCGTAAGATCGTACAAATACTCTCTATACGCGTATTGTTTGATTTATGCACTATATGCAACATTGGTGCGTGCGAGCCGATGATCGCCCTCCCCTCACCGGGGTCCGTCGAGCCGTTCCACCACGTAGTCGAGCGCCTCGAGCGCGGCGATGATCTCCTGGGCATGGGCCCCGTCGCGGGTCTCGAAGACGACGTCGAGGGTGGCACCCTTGGCCGGGACCTTCAGCATGGTGCGGTGATGCTCGACCTCGAGCACGTTGCCGCCCATGCGGCCGAGCACGGTGGTGATCTCGCCGAGCACGCCGGGGCGGTCGGGGATGATCATGCGGATGCCGACGATCTTCTCCTCGCGGGCGAGTTCGCGCACCATGATCGAGGAGAGGATGCGCGGGTCGATGTTGCCGCCGGTCAGGATCAGCCCGACCTTGCGGGAGCGGAACCGTTCCGGCGCGGCGAGGAGCGCCGCGAGGCCGGCGCCGGCCGCACCTTCGGCCATGGTCTTCTGGAGCGTCAGGTAGAGGTTGACGGCGCGCTCGATGTCGCTCTCCTCGACCAGGATCAGATCGTCCATCAGCCGGCGCGCCAGTTCGAGCGTCATCCGCCCGGCCCGCTTCACGGCGATGCCCTCGGCGAGGGTCGTGCCGCCGGCATGGACCGGCAGGTCGCGCAGCTCGGCCCACATCGAGGGATAGAGCCGGGTCTCGACGCCGACCACCTCGATCCGAGGCTTCACCCCCTTGGCGGCGATGGCGATGCCGCCGGCGAGGCCACCACCGCCGACCGGGGTGACGATCACGTCGAGTTCGGGGACGTCGGCGACCATTTCGAGCGCGACGGTGCCCTGGCCACGAATGACGTCGAAATCGTCGTAGGGATGCACGAAGGTGAGGTGATCGCGCTCGGCGAGGCGGGCGGCCTCGATCTCGGCCTCGGCCACGGTCTCGCCGGACAGCACGACATGGGCGCCGAAGCCACGCGTCGCGGTGACCTTCACGTGCGGCGTGGTCACCGGCATGACGATGGTCGAGGGGATGCGCAGGCGCGTGGCGTGATAGGCGACCGCCTGGGCGTGATTGCCGGCGGACATGGCGATGACGCCGGCCGCGCGCTCCTCGGGGGTCAGCGACAGCAGCTTGGTGAGGGCGCCACGCTCCTTGAAGGCGTTGGTGACCTGGAGGTTTTCGTATTTCACCCAGACCTCGGCGCCGGTCAGGGCACTGAGGCGCGGCGCCGGCAGGAACGGCGTGCGCATCACCGCCCCCTCGATCGTCTTCGCGGCGGCGCGGACGTCGTCGAGCGTGGGCAGGCGGGGTTCGAACGCGGTCATGGCAGCGGCCTCGATGAGTGCGAGGCCGATGGGTTTAACCGATGGCGCGGGGATTGGCGAGCGCGAGCGCGCGCCTCAATCGCCGCGACCGAGCACGATCGACAGGTTGAGACCGCCGAAGGCGAAGGAGTTCTTGATCGCCACGTCGATCTTCGCCGGGCGCGGCCCCTCGGTCACCGCGTCGACCGGGCAATCGGGATCGGGCTCGAGGAAATTGAGGGTCGGCGGCAGGATGCCCCGGTTCAACGCCGCGAGCGTGGCGATGGTCTCGATGGCGCCGGCCGCGCCCATGGCGTGACCGACCTGCGACTTAGTCGCCGAGATCGGGATCGGCGCGGCCCGGCCGGCGAAGACCTCGAGCACGGCGGCGGATTCGCACTTGTCGTTGAAGGCGGTGCCGGTGCCGTGGGCGTTGACGTAGCCGACCGCCTCGGGGGCGATGCCGGCATCGGCGAGGCCGGCGCGGATCGCCGCCTTCATGCCCTCGGGATCGGGCGCGACGATGTCGCCGGCGTCCGACGACATGCCGGCGCCGAGCCAGCGGCCGAGGACGCGCGCCTTGCGGGCCTTGGCGCGGCCGGCGCGCTCGAGCACGATCATGCCGGCGCCCTCGCCCATGATCAGTCCCTTGCGGCCGAGCGAGAAGGGCCGGCAGGTGTCGGAGGAGACGACGCGCAGCGCTTCCCAGGCCTTGAGCAGGCCGAGTTCGAAGCAGCTGTCGGTGCCGCCGACCACCGCGACGTCGATGATGCCGGCGCGGATCAGGCCCTCGCCGACGAGCATCGCATGGCCGGCGGAGGCGCAGGCCGAGGTGACGCCGAAGACCGGCCCCTTGGCGCAGAGTTCCCGGGCGACGCGGCTCGCCGGCGCCGACCCCATGATCTGCGGAATGGTGAAGGGCGAGGGGCGGAGCTCGTCGATGAAGATCTTGCGGAAGGCGCGCGCGGTCGCGTCGATGCCGGTGTTGGCGGTGCCGATCACCACGCCGACGCGCGCCGGCTCGGGCGGGTTCTCGTCGAGGCCGGCTTCCTTCCAGGCCTGACGCGCCGCCACCGCCGCCATCTGGGTGTAGCGATCGATGTGGCCCTGGGTCTGCTTGTCGAAATGGGCGGAGGGGTCGAAGTCGCGGACCGGCGCGCCGTTGGTGAACTTGAGGCCGGGCGCGATGTCGGAAATGTCTCCGATGCCACAAGCCCCCGAGAGCAGCGCGGCTTCGAAATCCGCGATCGTCGAACCGAGCGCGGAGACGACTCCGCGTCCGGTGATTTCCGTCTTCGGGGAGGACATGGAACGGTCCCTTCTCGGCCAGACACCCTCACTGTGACGAGATCGTCACAGTATTCGGTGAGGCGGGTAGCACGGATGGGGCGTCCTGTTAACCCATACCGACGGCGTGTATCCTGATCGTTTCCCCGGATCAGGCGCTCTTGCCGCCCCTCAGGAACTCGAACAGCGCCGAAAAGTCGCGGCCGGCGTTGCCCTGATCGACGAAGAGACGATAGAGCTGCGCCGCCTCGGCGCCGAGCGGGGTCGCCTGACCGGCGGCGGAAGCGACGTCCTGGGAGAGCTTCAGGTCCTTCAGCATCATCGCCGCGGCGAAGCCGGGGGTGTAGCCGCGATTGGCGGGGCTCGTCGGCACCGGACCCGGCACCGGGCAATAGGTGGTCAGGGACCAGCACTGACCGGACGAGGTGGAGGCGATGTCGAACAGCTTCTGCGCGTCGAGGCCGAGCTTCTCGGCGAGCGCGAAGCCCTCGCACACCGCGACCATGGAGATGCCGAGGATCATGTTGTTGCAGATCTTGGCGGCCTGACCGGCGCCGGAGGCCCCGGCGTGGACGATGGTCTTGCCCATCGCCGCGAGGATCGGCTCGGCGCGGCCGAAGGCGGTGTCGCTGCCGCCGACCATGAACGTCAGCGTCGCCGCCGCCGCCCCGCCGACGCCGCCGGAGACCGGCGCGTCGGCCATGTCGAAGCCGCGCGCGGCGGCCATGCCGGCGACCTTGCGGGCGCTCTCCACGTGAATGGTCGAGCTGTCGATGAAGAGGCAGCCGTGCGGGGCATGGGCGAAGACGCCCTCGTCGCCGGCATAGACCGCCTCGACGTGCCGGCCTTCCGGCAGCATCGACACGACCACCTCGGCGTCGGCCACCGCCTCGGCGAGCGAGGTGCCGGCGCGGCCGCCGGCCTCGACGAGGCGGGCGAGCGCGTCGCCGGAGAGGTCGAGGCCGGTCACGACGTGGCCGGCGCGAACCAGATTGGCGGCCATGGGGAGCCCCATGTTGCCGAGGCCGATGAAGACGATCCGAGACATGCGTTTCTCCCCTGGGCGGACTTCGCCGCCTTTCGAGTGATTGCGAGGGACCTCGGCCGCCGCGATCGGACGCGGGCGCGGGCCGACGTCCGATGCGCGGGCGATGGTCACTCGGGACGGCGGCGCTTCTTCTTCTCCTCGCGCTCGGCGCGTTCGGACAGGAAGAAGAGCAGCAGATAGAGCGCCAGGGTCGCCACCTGGAAGGCGGTCCACGGTGGCGTCCAGTCGAAGATGCCGGCGTAGGCGGTGTGGATCAGGATCCGGGCGAAGGTGGCGACCAGCCAGGTCGCGACCCCCCACGTCGAGCCGAGCCACAGGCCGACGGCGGCGATCGGATCGACCCCGGCGAAGAAATAGGCCGCGCCCTGACGCGGCAGATGCGCCTTGGTCTCGACCACCCCGAGCGGCGGAACGAGGCCGATCAGCGCGGCCCATTCCCAAAGCGCCCAGACCAGATGGCCGACCGAGACGAGGCGCAGGAAGACGTCGAGGATGAGCCGCCAGCGCACCGGCGGGCGGTCCTCGATCCACGCGCGGGTCGCGGCGGCGGTCGTCTCGATACGGGCCATCGCGTCTCGTCTCCCGAAGCGCCCTCAGACGGCGAGATCGCCGTCCGCGGGGATGGTGGTGAAATGGGCCTCGATCTCGGCCGGCGACACCTCGGCGAGCGTGGCGGGATGCCAGCTCGGCCGGTTGTCGCGGTCGATCAGGACCGAGCGGACCCCTTCGTAGAAGTCGCGGCCCTGGAGAATGCGCGAGACGATGCGGTATTCGGTCCGCATGCCGTCCTCGAAGGAGAGAGAACCGCCGATCCGCACCTGGCGCAAGGCGATCGCGACCGAGGTCGGCGATTTGGCGGAAATCTCAGCCGCCAGTGCCTTCGCCCAATCGCCCTCGGGGCCCTCCTCGGCCTCGAGACGGGCGAGAATCGCGCTCGCGTCGTCGCCGGTGAAGATCCGGTCGATCGCCGCGCGGCGGCCGGCGAGCGGCGCGGCGCCGGGATCGACACGGAACGCCTCGACGACCGGCCCGGGGTGATCGGCGGCGGTGAGCGCCTCGAGCAACTCGCCCATGCGGGCGCTCTCGACCGTGTGCGAGAGGAAGCCGACGTGGAGACAATCGGCCCATTTCAGCCGCCCGCCCGACATGGCGAGGAAGGCGCCGGTGCCGCCGGGCATGCGCGAGAGCATGTGAGTGCCGCCGACGTCGGGGAAGAAGCCGATCGAGACCTCGGGCATGGCGAAGAGGGTCTTCTCGGAGCCGACCCGGTAGGGCGCATGGGCCGAGAGGCCGACGCCGCCGCCCATGCAGATGCCGTCGATCAGCGAGGTGAAGGGCTTCGGATACCGATGGATCTTCGTATTCAGCTTGTATTCGTCGCGGAAGAAGTCGGTGAGGCCCTGTTCGCCGGCCTTGCCCATGTCGTGGATGCGGCGAATGTCGCCGCCGGCGCAGAAGGCCTTTTCCGACGCGGAGGTCAGCACGACGTGGGCGACGGCCGGATCGGCGGCCCAGGCGTCGAGCCGCTCGGTCATGGCATGGACCATCGGCAGGGTCAGCGCGTTCAGCGCCTTGGGCCGATCGAGGGTGATCACGCCGGCACGGCCGCGGATCTCGAAACGAACGTCTTCGGTCTGGACTGAGGTCATGGTCTCGCGCGGGCCTTCAATCGTCGATCAGCGAACGGGCGACGATGAGGCGCATGACCTCGTTGGTGCCCTCGAGGATACGGTGGACGCGGGTGTCGCGGGCGAAGCGCTCGATCTCGTAGTCGGCGAGATAACCGTAGCCGCCGTGCAGCTGCAAGGCCTCGTCGACCACCTTCCAGCCGGTGTCGGTGGCGAAGCGCTTGGCCATGGCGCAGGCGCGGGTGACGGCCGCGTCGGTCTTCTTCGGGTCCTTGCCGTCGAGCATCCAGGCGGCGCGATGGACCATCAGGCGGGCGGCCTCGAGCTCGGTCGCCATGTCGGCGAGGCGGAAGCGCAGGGCCTGGAAGTCGCCGATCGGCTTGCCGAACTGCTTCCTCTCCTTGACGTAGGCGAGGGTCCGGTCGAGGCATTCGGCCGCGGCGCCGAGCGAGCAGGCGGCGATGTTGAGGCGGCCGCCGTCGAGCCCGGCCATGGCGATGGAGAAGCCCTCGCCCTCGGCGCCGATGCGGTTTTCGACGGGCACGCGGCAGTTCTCGAAGATCACCGCCGCCGTCGGCTGGCTCTTCCAGCCCATCTTCTTCTCGTCGGCGCCGAAGGAGAGACCGGGTGTGCCCTTCTCCACGACGATCGCCGAGATGCCCTTGGGGCCGGGGCCGCCGGTGCGCGCCATCACCACGTAGACGTCGGAGGCGCCGCCGCCGGAGATGAAGGCCTTGGATCCGTCGAGGACGTAATGATCACCGTCGCGCACGGCCTTGGTGGCGAGGCTCGCGGCGTCCGATCCGGCGCCCGGTTCGGTCAGGCAGTAGCTCGCGACGATCTCCATGGTGGCGAGGCGCGGCAGCCAGCGCTCGCGCTGGGCGGGCGTGCCCCATCGATCGATCATCCACGAGGCCATGTTGTGGATGGTGAGGAAGGCGGAGGTGGAGGTGCAGCCGCGCGACAGTTCCTCGAAGATCACCGCCGCGTCGAGCCGGCCGAGGCCGGAGCCGCCGACGTCGTCGCCGACGTAGATCGCGCCGAGCCCGAGGGCGGCGGCGGCGCGCAGGGTCTCGAGCGGGAAGGTCGAGGTCTCGTCCCAGGCGCGCGCGTTGGGCGCCAGTTCGGCGGCGGCGAAGGCCGAGGCCATGTCGCGGAAGGCGCGGGTTTCCTCGGAATATTCGAAGTTCATGGTCGCTCCCTTCCCTCGCCGCACGAGACGCGCACGGCTCGCCTCACCGATCCTCTGGCGGGATCTCTTCACGACGTCGGGGTCTTCTCCAGGGGTAGCGAGGCTTCACGGATGCGTCAATCGCGGGGCGGCGGCGGAACCATGGGGATTTCCGCACGTCTCTTGTGGCGAGGCGCGGCAGCCCCCATCTTGTCTGAAGTTGTCGCCAACCGAGGCCCGTCGATGTCCCGTCCCACCCGCGAGATCACCATTCGCCATCTGTTCGACCCCGCGCTCGAGCCGGATCTGTTCGAGCAGGTGCTGTCGCGCCGGGCGATGGCCTATGTCTTCGACGTGATCGGCGTCTCGGTGCTGTGGCTGATGGCGGCGGTCGTGGTGTTCTTCCTCGGCATCGCCACCTTCGGTCTGGCGTGGCTGATCTATCCGGCGCTGTGGCCGATCCTCGGCGTGCTCTATACCGTCGGCACGCTCGGCGGACCGGAGTCGGCGACGCCGGGCATGCGCGCCATGGGCCTCTCGATGCGCACCACCGACGGGCGCCGTCCCGACGGGCTGACGGCGCTGATGCACGTGGTGATCTTCTACGCCCTCAGCGTCGCGTTGACGCCGCTGATCCACCTCGTCGGCCTCTTCACCGAGCGCCGGCAGTTGCTGCAGGATCTGGCGATCGGCGTCCTGGTGATGGACGCGCGCGTGCTGGCCCTGACCGGGCGCTGACATATCGAACGAGGACGAGGCACGAAGCCGCGCGATCCCCTTCTCGACGCGGGGAGAGCGCGCTATCGTTTCGCGTCGGACCGGCGCGCACGGCCGATCGCGGCGGGTGGCCGCCACGTGGCCGGGGCAGGACCGAGGAGGGCCGATGACGCAGCATCCGCTCGACGCACCGCAATTCTACCTGACGGCGCCCGCGCCCTGCCCCTACCTGCCCGATCATCAGGAACGGAAGGTCTTCACCCATCTCGTGGGGATGCGCGCCTCCGGTCTCAACGACGTGCTGACGCAGGGCGGGTTCCGCCGCTCGCAGAACATCGCCTATCGGCCGGCCTGCGACGGTTGCCGGGCCTGCGTCTCGGTGCGCATCGACGTCGCCGACTTCCTGTGGAGCCGCGGCTTCAAGCGGGTTCTCAAGACCAACGACGACCTGATCGGCGTCGAACAGGGCGCGCTGCCGACCTCCGAGCAATATTCGCTGTTCCGCGCCTATCTCGACGCCCGTCATTCCGACGGCGGCATGGTCGACATGACGGTGATCGACTACTCGATGATGATCGAGGACACCCATGTCGACACGATGGTGATCGAATATCGCCGACGCGGCCCGGATACCGCGATCACCGGGCGCGGTCAGGGGCCGCTGGTCGCGGTGGCGCTGACCGACCTGCTCTCCGACGGGCTGTCGATGGTCTATTCCTTCTACGAGCCCGACGAGGAGACGCGCGGGCTCGGCACCTTCATGATTCTCGACCACATCCGCCGCGCCGCCCGGCACGGGCTGCCCTACGTCTATCTCGGCTATTGGGTCGAGGGGTCGAAGAAGATGGCCTACAAGCGCCGCTTCCTGCCGCAGGAACATCTCGGCCCCGACGGCTGGGAACGCGTCGACACGCCCTGAGATCCACCGCGCCGGGCCCGATTCGCCGGGCCCTCCCGTCGTCACGGCCCGGATCGGGCTCCGGGGCACGGGCCGACCGGCCGACGCCGGTTCGCGCCCGGCTTCGCTCGAGACGATTCGAAGAGGTCACTCCGCCGTGCGTTCGCCGGGCGGTGGAGCGACGAACACGCCCGCCCCGTCCGGGCGCGGACGCCCGCTCGAGCCGGAGCCGAAACTCGATCGCCGCGCGCGGTGCCGCGCTCAGCGGCCCGGCAGCAGGCGCGCGAAGAAACCGGGGCCGAACCAGGCGGCCGGTCCGCTCGCGGTGGCGGCGCGGGTGACCCGCGAGGCCTGGAGACGGGCGAGCCGCTCGCGCCGCTGATCGGCGGGAAGCGGCGCGGTCTCGAATTCGATCATGGCGTCGAAGTCGCCGCGCGCCACGAACTTGCGTCCGCCCCGCAGCAACACGACGAAGAGGCGCTTTTCGTTCGAGCGGACACCCTCGCCGCGATCGCGCGCGGTCGGACCCTCGCCGGCCTCGGCGGCCCCGACGACCTCGTTCTCGAGGAACAGGTCCTCGACGTGCCCGTCGTTCGATCGCAGTCTGAGAAAGGCGCGCCCCGCCTCGGAATAGCGGATACGCGTGGTGTCTCTCTCGAAGTCCCCAGAGAGAATTTCGATCGTCGCCATCGGATCAGTCCCCCCGAACCAGACCCCTGTCCGTACGCGGCCATACTAGCCTGCCCCATCGCGACACGTGAGGTGTGACGAAAGGACAACCCGGAAACTATCCACAGTTCGTCCCCAGCGCAACCGAGGGACATGCCGGAGGGGCAACCACGATGCTGCGGTGCGAAACATGGTGAACGACATGAAAAGAGGGCCGCCCCTTCCGGGACGGCCCTCTTCGATCGGCGATTCGTCACGGGACGGCGCGCCGGTGCCCCCGGCCGCCTCTCGACGTCAGGAGAACCAGCCCTTGACGGTGCCCCAGATCGACTTCGACGGCGCGGCCTCGCCGGCATCGGCGGTGGCGCCCGGCGCGGTCGGCAGCGCCTCGCCCGACGGGGTCGAGCCGGCCGGCGCCTCGGACTTGGCGACCTGATCGGCGGTCACGGTGCCGGCGAAGGCGGCGATCTTGGCGAGGGTGGCCGGGCCGGCGAAGCCGTCGGCGTCGAGGCCGTTCTTCTCCTGGAAGGCGACGACGGCGGCCTTGGTGCCCTTGCCGAAGATGCCGTCGGCGGCGAGGCCGAGCGCCTCCTGCAGCTTCTTGACGGCGGCGCCCTTGGTGCCGACGCCGAGCAGGACCAGCTCGCCGAGGCCCATGGCCATGAAGGTGTCGGGGCCGGCGATGCCGTCGGCGGCGAGGCCGTGGGCGCTCTGGAAGTCCTTCAGCGCCTTCTCGGTGCCGGAGCCGAATTCGCCGTCGGCGGCGACGCCGAGCTTGGCCTGGAGGATCTTGACCGGCTCGCCGGAGACACCCTTACGCAGATAGGACATGGTTTGCTTCCTCTCTTCGGCGCGCGCGTCAGGCCCGCGCATCCCTGCCGACCGCGTCTCCCCGCGCCTTTCGGCGGGGGCGGCCGGTTCGTCGCATCTTATCGCAGCGTCCTGTTACGGGCATACGTCGTGCGTGTTTCTTCGGCCCGGACGCGACGTCGCAATCGGCGCGATCAGGCGTTGTCGAAGCGATTGGTCTTGGGGAAGCCGTTGGGCGGCAGGCGCCCGGCGTCGCCGCGATTGCCGAGCCAGTCGCTCAACTCCGTCAGGGAACGGACATAGGCGCGGCCGGCGCTGTCGGTCCAGGTGAGCCCGGTCTCGCCGACGAAGCACTTCAGCGAGGCGATGCCGCCGTCGCGGTACTTCTGCAGCCGGACGCCGGCGCCGCGCGTCATCTCCGGCACCTGGGACAGCGGGAACACCAGCATCTTGCGATTGTCGCCGATGACCGCGACGTGGCTCGCCCCCTCGGGCACCTCGACGCAGAGCCGCGCCTCGTCGCCGGCGGCGACGTTGAGCACCTGCTTGCCCTTGCGGGTCTGGGCCATCACCTCGTTCTCGGCGACGACGAAGCCGCGCCCGGACTTGGCGACCGTCAGGAGACGGCGGCCGGGGACGTGGACGAAGACGTCGAGCACGTCCTGGTCCTGGTCCATGTCGCACTGGAGGCGGATCGGCTCGCCGTGGCCGCGGCCGCCCGGCAGTTTCGAGGCCTCGAGGGTGAAGAAGCGGCCGCCGGTCGAGAAGACGATCAGCTTGTCGGTGGTCTCGGCCTTGAAGGCGATGCGGAGCTTGTCGCCCTGCTTGAACTCGAGCCGCGAGAGATCGTCGATGTGGCCCTTGAGGGTGCGCACCCAGCCCTTCTCGGTGACGACGACGGTGATCGGCTCGCGCTCGATCATCGCCATCTCGACGGCGGCGGTATCGTGATCGGGGGCGTCGGCGAAGGTGGTGCGACGCTTGCCGAGCGGGGTCTCGGGGCCGAATTTCGCGGCGACCCGGCGGATGCCGCGCGCCACGATCTTCCACTGCTTCTCCTCGGAGGCGAGCAGGGCGCGGATCTGGGCGGCTTCCTCGGTGAGTTCGTCGAACTCCTTGCGGATCTCGAATTCCTCGAGCTTGCGCAGGTTCTTCAGACGCATGTCGAGGATGGCCTGGGCCTGGACGTCGGTGATGGAGAAACGCTCCATCAGGACCGGCTTCGGCTCGTCCTCGGTGCGGATGATGTGGATCACCTCGTCGAGGTTCAGATAGGCGACGAGGAGGCCGCCGAGGATCTCGAGCCGCTTCTCGATCTGGGCGAGGCGGTGCTCGGAGCGGCGGACGAGGACGTCCTTCTGGTGCTCGAGCCACTGGACGAGCACGTCCTTGAGGCCGAGCACGCCGGGGATCGTGCCCTTGGAGAGCACGTTCATGTTGAGCGAGATGCGGCACTCGAGTTCGGTGAGCTTGAACAGGCTCTCCATCAGCAACTCGGGCGAGACGTTGCGCGACTTCGGCACCAGGACGATGCGGACGTCCTCGGTCGATTCGTCGCGCACGTCCTCGAGCAGCGGCGCCTTCTTCTCGTTGATGAGGTCGGCGAGCTTCTCGATCAGGCGGCTCTTCGCCACCTGATAGGGGATCTCGGTGACCACCACCTGCCACATGCCGCGCTCGAGATCCTCCTTCTCCCAGCGGGCGCGCAGGCGGAAGCCGCCACGGCCGCTGCGATAGCTCTCGAGGATCGAGGACTTCGATTCGACGATGATGCCGCCGGTCGGGAAGTCGGGGCCGGGGACCAGCGCGACCAGATCCTCGATCGGGGTGTCGGGCTTCTCGATCAGCCGCAGCGCCGCCTGACACAGCTCGTGAGCGTTGTGCGGCGGGATCGAGGTCGCCATGCCCACGGCGATGCCGGAGGAGCCGTTGGCGAGGAGATTGGGGAAGGCGCCGGGCAGGACCACCGGCTCGTCTTCCGAGCCGTCGTAGTTGGGCCGGAAGTCGACCGCGTCCTCGTCGAGCCCCTCGAGAATGAGGATGGCGACGTCGGTCAGGCGCGCCTCGGTGTAGCGCATGGCCGCGGCATTGTCGCCGTCGATGTTGCCGAAGTTGCCCTGGCCGTCGACCAGCGGATAGCGCTGGGCGAAGTCCTGGGCGAGGCGGACCATCGCCTCGTAGACCGCCTGATCGCCGTGCGGATGATATTTGCCGATGACGTCGCCGACGACGCGGGCGCATTTCTTGAAGGCGGCGTCGGGGGCGAGGCGCAGCTCGCGCATGGCGTAGAGGAGGCGCCGATGGACCGGCTTCAGACCGTCGCGCACGTCGGGCAGGGCCCGGTGCATGATGGTCGAGAGGGCGTAGGCGAGATAACGCTCCTCGAGCGCGTCGCGCAGATTGACCGGCAACACTTCGCCGCCGGGCCCCGAACCGTCGTCTTCACCATCGCCCGAGGGCGGAATCACGCGCTTTCCCATGGCACGAGTTAGCCCGGAGGAGCGGTCCGGGGCAAGGGCGCGGCCGCCCGGCGGGCCGGATGAGTCACAGCCGTCCCGGCCGAACCAGATGGACGGGGATGGCGAGACCGGCGCCGATCGCCCCGAGGGTGAAGATCACGCGCAGCAGCGCCTGGATCGACTGGAACACCGTCGCCTCGACCCCGACCGCGTCGGGGGACGTCAGCGCGAAGAAGCCGAGCAGGGCCTGACCGAAGAAGGCGCCGGGAATCATCGGGATGCAGCCGGCGAGCGCGATCGTCTCGGTGGCGGCGCCGAGGCGGCGGCGAAACACCAGGGCGAGCGAGCCGGTGGCGACGGCGGCGGCGAAGGAGGCCGCCTCGAGGCTCCAGCGGGCATCGAGGCCGAGGGTGCGGATCGCCAGGGCGACGGCGCCGAAGCCGGTCGCCCAGGCGAGGCAGCGCGGGCCGAAGTTGAAGAGGACGCCGAAGCCGCAGGCGGCGACGGCGCCGAAGAAGGCCTGATGGAGCACGTGCAGCGCGGGCGCGGCGAAAGGCGCGAGATCGATCGTCACAGGGTCACTCCCATCAGCGCGAGCGCGAGCCAGATGCCGGCGGAGGCGAAGACCATCACCATGATCACCCAGACCGCGCGGGCGCTGCCGACGGTCGGGAACCCGTCCATGATGTCGGTCTGGGCGTTGGTGGCGGGCACGCCGGGGACGAGGAGGAGGATCGAGGCCATCATCGCCATGGCGACGGTCGAGGACCCCGCCGTCCGCGCGCCGATGCCGCCGATGGTCGCCGCGACGAAGGCGATGATCCCGACCACCACGAAGACGTTGACGCCGGCGGACAAGAGCCGATGGCGCAGCTCCTGCCCGAGGGAGCCGGCGACCAGCACCGGCAGGAAGGCCGCCCAATCGATGCCGAGCAGCCGGCCGAAGGCGGCGCAGGCGGTGCCGGTGGCGACGGCGACCAGCCAACTCGGATGGCGCGGCGTCTCACGCAACAGCCGGTCGATCTCGCCGTGGACGGACGCGGGGACGAAGCCGCCGCCGCCGACCCGGCCGGCGAGCCGGCGCACCTCGGTGTCGAGGCGTTGATTGACGCCGAGGCGGCCGACCGAGCTCATGCGGGTGATCGTGTTCTCCCCGGCGCTGACGGTGACCGACAGCGAGGCGTAGCCCGAGCGCAGGCCGACGTCCTCGGCGCCGAGGCCGCGCGCGACGGCCGCGGTGACGTCGTGGACGGCGCGGACGTTGGCGCCGCTCTCCATGGCGACGCGGCCGGCCCGCAAGGCGGCGTTGGCGATCCTCTCGAGATCTCGGTGTCGCGTGATCACCGGATCGTCCTCACCTTCCCGCATGCCGCACCTCCCGGAGCATGAAGCCGCCCGCCGCGACGAACCGTCGAAGAGAACGTGCATCGGCGGCAAACGGACGACTTTCGTCTTACGCCAAAGGTCTGAAAACACAATCGGTATTTCCCTCGATGCGGCAGTGCGAAAGTCGACATAGTCGAAGAATCGGTCGTTTCACGACGGCCATATTGCATTGCGGCAGCTCAGAGCTCCGTCACGAGCCGACCCGGGGGTCCGACATGATCTGGCATTTCATCACCGGCATGTCCGGCGTGGCGCTCGCCGTGATGGCCCTGTCGATCATCGGCACCTTCGGGCTGATGCTGGGGCGCGTGACCGTCAAGGGCGCGGGCCTGGGGATCGGCGGCGTGCTCTTCGCCGGGCTGGTGGTCGGCGACATCGCCAGCCGGCTCGGCCTGCATCTCGAGGCCGAGGTGCTCGACTTCGTGCGCGAATTCGGCCTGATCCTGTTCGTCTACACGATCGGCATCCAGGTCGGCCCCGGCTTCTTCACGGCGCTGAAGAAGTCCGGTCTGAAGCTCAATCTGATCGCCGCGACGATCGTCGTCTCCGGCGCGATCACGGCCGGGCTGATCCACGTCTTCGCCGGGGTTCCCCTGCCGGCGATCCTCGGCGTCCTCTCGGGCGCGGTCACCAACACGCCGTCGCTCGGCGCGGCGCAGCAGGTGTTGCGCGACATGGGCCTTCCCGGCAGCGACGTCGGGCTCACCGGCCTCGGCTATGCCGTCGCCTATCCGTTCGGCATCGTCGGCATTCTCCTGACGATGATGGCGGTGCGCAGCGTCTTCCGCGTCGATCCGGAGCGGGTCGCCAAGGAGTTCGAGGCGAAGCGCCGGCAGGAGGTCGCCTCGATCGGCACGCTCGACGTCGAGGTGACGATCGAGGCGCTCGCCGATCGCACCATCTCGCAGTTGCCGGGGCTCGATACCGGCGACGTCGTCGTCTCCCGCCTGATGCGCGCCGGCCAGCTGCGCGTGCCGCACGACACCACCTGGGTCGAGGTCGGCGACGTGCTGCATCTGGTCGGGCCGACCGAGCGGCTCCGCGAGGTCGCGGCCGGGCTCGGCACCGTCCACGACGTGCCGCTCACCACCAAGGGCACCGATCTCACCTGGGAGCGCATCGTCGTCACCTCCGACCACGTGCTCGGCCAGACGATCGCGGCGCTCAATCTCGAGGGCCGCTTCGACGTGCGCATCTCGCGCGTCGTGCGCACCGGCGTCGAACTGGTGGCGCCGCCGGCGCTGAAGCTCCAGTTCGGCGACATTCTGAACGTCATCGGCCGTCGCGAGGATCTCGAGAAGGTCGCCGGCTTCGTCGGCAATTCCGAACAGCGCCTGAAGGAGTTCGATCCGATCCCGATGTTCATCGGCATCGCCTTCGGCATCGCGCTCGGATCGATCGACCTCTCCTTCGGCCTGCTCGGCGCCACGCCGATCAAGCTCGGGCTCGCCGGCGGGCCGCTCCTGGCGGCGATCATCCTGTCGCGGGTCGGTCACGTCGGCTCGTTCGTCTGGTTCATGCCGCCGATCGCCAACCACGCGCTGCGCGAACTCGGCATCGTGCTGTTCCTGGCGGTGGTCGGCTTCAAGTCCGGCGCGCATTTCCTCGACACGCTGACCAACGGCGACGGTCTCTCCTGGGTCGCCTGGGGCGCGCTGATCACGCTGGTGCCGCTGATGGTCACCGCCTTCGTCGCCAAGACGATCCTGAAGGTCGACTATCTCACCTTGTGCGGCGTGCTCTCCGGATCGATGACCGATCCGCCGGCCCTCGCCTTCGCCAACGCCATGGCGCGGAACTCCGAGGCCCAATCGCTCGCCTATGCCACGGTCTATCCGCTGGTGATGGGCCTGCGCATCCTCTCGCCGCAGATCCTGGCGCTGATCCTGGTCGGCAGCGGCCTGGGCTGAGCCCCGGGGCCGCTCTCCCGACCTCGCGACGCATGACGTTGGGGAATACCTGCGACCATTTACGATTGTTCAATCATACGAATCGAGATTGGCGAGATGTGCCGGTCGGGTAATTCTCGACGAACAACGACGTTTCGCGAGTCGCTTCATGGTTTCCTCCCTCTCCGGCCCGCCCGACGACTCCGCCGCCGCCCCGGCGAACGGGGTCGATCGGTCGGATCTCGAGATCGGGCGGACGGTGGTCGAGCGCCTGGACACGCCGGTCTGGCTGTTCGACATCGACCGCGCGCGGGTGGTCTGGGCCAATCCCTCGGGCCTGCGACTGTGGCGGGCGGAGAGCCTCGAGGACCTCGTCGCGCGTGACATGAGCGCCGACATGTCGGCCTCGGTGCGGGCGCGGCTCGGGCAATACCGCGCCGACTTCGAGCGCAACGACGCGCGGTTCTCGGAGGTGTGGACGCTCTATCCGGGAGGCGTGCCGACGACGCTCCGGGTGATCTTCTCCGGCCAGCGTCTCGACGACGGCCGCATGGGGATGTTGTGCGAGGCGCTCGCCGAGCTCAACGACACGCCGGAGCGGCTGCGCAGCGCCGAGGCGCTGTTGCACACGCCGGTGATGATCACGCTCTACGATCCGCGCGGACGCGCCCTCTATCGCAATCCCGCCTCGCGGCAGGCGCGCGCGCGCGGCGACGAGGCGTTCCGCGACCGTTTCGTCGACCCCGCCGATCACGAGCGGATCGTCGAGGCGCTGCGGACGAGCGGCACCGCGCTGACGCAGGCGCGGGTGACCACCGCCCAGGGCCACCGCTGGCACGAGATCTCGGCGCGCCACTGCCACGACGCGGTGAGCGGCCTGCCCGCGCTGCTGGTCAGCGAGACCGACGTCACCGGCCACAAGGCGGCCGAGGCGCAGGTGCGCTATCTCGCCGAACACGACACGCTGACCGGCCTGCCCAACCGCTCGGTGATCGCGCAGGAGATCGCCCGGCGGCTCGCCGCCGCCGACCGTGACGGCAGCCGGGTGGCGATCCTCTTCGTCGACCTCGATCGCTTCAAGACGATCAACGATTCGCTCGGCCATCCGATCGGCGACGGGCTCCTGGTGGCGGTGTCGCGGCGGCTCGCCGAGGCGGTCCGGGCGGAGGACTTCCTGGCGCGGCTCGGCGGCGACGAATTCCTGGTGTGTCTGTCGCTCGCCGACGACGAGAACCGGGCGGCGGCGGTCGCGCGGCGGATCCTCGAGGTGCTCGATCGTCCCCTGCGGATCGGCGAACTCGACCTCTCGGTCACCGCCTCGATCGGCATCAGCGTCTATCCGCGCGACGGGCGCGACCTCGACACGCTGATGCGCCACGCGGATCTGGCGATGTACAACGCCAAGACGCTCGGCTGCGCGCGCTGGGAGGTCTTCACCCAGGCCATGAAGGCCGAGGTCGAGGCGCAGATGATGTTGGAATCGAGCCTGCGGCGGGCGCTCGAGTTCGGCGAGTTCGAGGTCTATTACCAGCCGCGGCTGGAGATCGGCAGCGAGCGGATCGTCGGCGCCGAGGCGCTGCTGCGCTGGCATCATCCGACGCTCGGGCTGGTGCTGCCCGGCGCCTTCATTCCCTTCGCCGAGAAGACCGGCCTGATCGACCGGATCGGCGCCTGCGTGCTGCGCGAGGCGGCGCTGCAACAGCGCGCCTGGGCGGCGGAGGAGCACGACATCTCGGTCTCGGTCAATCTCTCGGCGCGGCAGTTCCGCGACCCGCGTCTCGCCGGGATCGTCGCCGACGTGGTGACGGAGACCGGCTGCGACCCGCGTCTGCTGCAGATCGAGATCACCGAATCGATGCTGATGGGCAACGACGAGACCTCGGCTGCGACCCTGCGCGCGCTCGCCGATCTCGGTCTCTCCATCGCCATCGACGACTTCGGCACCGGCTATTCCAATCTCGGCACGATCCAGCGCCATCCGATCGACACGCTCAAGATCGACCGCTCCTTCGTCGCGACGCTGGAGACGCGGCCGGCGCTGGCCGAGCTGATCATCGGCATGTGCCGCCTGCTCGACATGAAGATCGTCGCCGAGGGCGTGGAGACCGAGGAACAGCTCGCCTGGCTCAAGGCGCGCAATTGCCACGAGTATCAGGGCTATCTGTTCTGCCCGGCGATCCCGGCCGACGACTTCGCCGAACTGCTGCGCCGGCAGCGGGAGATCCTCTCGACCGGCGGCGACCGCGACGCGCGCTCGCCGCTGTGGGATCTGGTGCCGCTCGTCAAACGCGCCTGCGACGTCGACTGGTCGTCGCCGAGCGCCCCGTCCAAGGTGCGGCGGCTGGAGATCGGCGGCGCCGTCGAGGCCTTCGTCCGGCGCGACCGGGACTGATCGTCAGCGCGCGTCTCGATCCTCGGCCTCGAGCGCGCGGGCGAGCGCGGCGAGAAAGCCGTCGCGGGTCGCCGGCGGGGCGATGCCGCGCGCCTCCCACACGTGACGCTGGAAGAAGTGGCGCGTCAGGTCGAGACCGGCGCGCAGATCCGGTGTCGCCACCCGCCCCCAGGCGGCGGGCGCCTCGACGGCGGCGAGGAAGCGAGGCAAGGGCAACAGCCGATCGGCCCAGGGCGCGCCCGCCGCGCGGCCGGCGGCGCGGCCGGTCTTGGGGCTGACCCAGGCGAGATCGGCGGTGTCGGACCCCTCCCCGGTCAGCGCGCATTCGGAGAGATCGAGCCCGAAGCCGAGCGCCTCGATCACCGCCATCTCGAACCGCACCATCAGCTCGCCGACGAGGCGGGGGTGATCGAAGCGCTCGAGCAGAAGCTCGAGGTCGGCGAAGAGATCGGGATGGGGATCGCGTTCGGGCAGGAGGCGCAAGTGCGCGGCCAGCGTCTGGATGCCGTTCAGTGCCAGCGGATCGGCCATGAGGGCGGCGGCACGGGCATCGGCCGGTTCGACCACATAGGCGCCCATGTGCTCGTCGAGACGGGCGCGCCAGACGACGTCGAGGCGATTGCCGATCTGGAGCATGGCGACGCGGCTCTTGGAGCGGCCGCCCTTGACCGCGCCGAGGTGGCGGCCGTGGTCGCGGGTCATCAACTCGACGAGCGCATCCGCCTCGCCGAGCCGCCGCGTGCCCAGCACCACACCGACGTCGCTCCATTCCATGGGAGGCTCATCCTCGGCCGGGAGCGGACCGCCTCACTCCTTCGGCAGTTCCAGACCCATCTGACGATAGCGCTCGGGGTCGTCCGACCAGTTTTCGCGCACCTTGACGAAGAGGAACAAGTGGACCGGGCAATCGGCCGCCTCGGCGATGTCCTTGCGCGCGGCCATGGAGACGGCCTTGATGGTCTCGCCCTTGGCGCCGATGACGATGCGCTTCTGGCTCTCGCGGGCGACGTAGATCGTCTGCTCGACGCGGACGGAGCCGTCCTTCTGCTCCTTCCACTGTTCGGTCTCCACGGTCGACTCGTAGGGCAACTCGTCGTGGAGGCGCAGGAAGACCTTCTCGCGGGTGATCTCGGCGGCGAGCTGGCGCAGCGGCAGATCCGAGATCTGGTCCTCGGGATAGAGCCACGGGCCTTCCGGCATCTCGCCGGCGAGCCAGGTGAGCACGTCCGGCACGCCGTCGCCGTTCAGCGCCGAGACCATGAAGGTGCGCTCGAAGGGGATGCGCTCGTTGGCGGCGGCGGTCAGCGCCAGCAGCGCGTCGCGGCGCAGGAGATCGACCTTGTTGAGGATCAGGATCTTGCGGTGGTTCATCGCCGCGAGCTTCTCGAAGACCGCGTTCGCGGCCTCGTCGATCCCCTTCTTGGCGTCGATCAGACAGGCGACGACGTCGGCGTCGGCGGCGCCGCCCCAGGCGGTCGTCACCATGGCGCGGTCGAGCCGCCGGCGCGGATTGAAGATGCCGGGAGTGTCGACGAAGATGACCTGGGATTGCCCCTCGATGGCGATGCCGCGCACCAGCGCGCGCGTCGTCTGCACCTTGTGGGTGACGATCGACACCTTGGAGCCGACGAGCTGGTTGAGCAGCGTCGACTTGCCGGCGTTGGGCGCGCCGATCAGGGCGACGAAGCCGGCGCGGGTCGGCCGGCCCGCGGCCGACCCTTCATGAGAATGGTCAGGCTCGGTCATCGGATGATTCCTTCCAGAGACCCTCGCGCACGAGGACCAGGGTGGCGGCGTTCTGTTCGGCCTCGCGCTTCGAACGGCCCGAGCCTGTCATGCCGGCGACGGGGCCGGCGATGTCGACGGCGATGGCGAAGACGGGATCGTGATCGGGTCCCTCGCGCGAGACGAGGCGATAGGACGGCGCCTGAAGGCCGCGCGACTGGAGCCATTCCTGAAGCGTGGTCTTGGCGTCGCGCAAGGGGCCGCGCGCGGCACGCATGCGCTCGGTCCACATCCGTTCGACGAAGGCGCGGGCGGTCTCGAACCCGGCATCGAGATGGATCGCGGCGATCACCGCCTCCATCACGTCGCCGAGGATCGCCGCCTTGGTGCGTCCGCCCGACTGGGCCTCGCCCGAGCCGAGCCGCACGGCGGCGCCGAGGCCGAGTTCACGAGCGACGTCGGCGCAGGTCTCGCGCTTGACGAGCGCGTTGAGACGGCGGGCGAGCTCGCCCTCCTCGGCCTGCGGATAGGTGCGGTAGACCATGCCGGCGACGGTCAGGGCGAGGACGCGATCGCCGAGGAACTCCATGCGCTGGTAGCTGTCGGAGGGCTGCTGCACGGCGCTGGTATGGGTCAGGGCACGGACCAGCAGATCGCGATCCGCGAAACGGTGGCCGATCCGGGCCTCGATCTCGTCCAGGGAGGCGCTCGCCTTCATCACAAGAGACCGAACAGGCGGTTCCAACGCACGTCCATGGGCCAGTTCCAGACCTGCCAGGGGGCGACGCCCTCGTCGATCGAGAAGAAGATGACCCGGGCCTTGCCGATCAGGTTCTCGTAGGGAACGTAACCGACCGCGTCGAGGAAGCGGCTGTCCTGGGAGTTGTCGCGGTTGTCGCCCATCATGAAGTAATGGCCGGCGGGAACGACGTATTCGGGCGTGTTGTTCTGGAAGCCTCCGTCCTCGCGTTTGAGGATGGTGTGGGTGACGCCGCCGGGCAGCGTCTCCTTGAAGGCGCGGGTCTTCACGTCGATGCCGTAATAGTCCTTCTCGACGAAGGGCGGCAGCGGCTCCAGCTTGACCGGCTCGCCGTTGATGTGCAGCACGCCCTGGGTGACGCGGATGCGGTCGCCGGGCAGGCCGATCACCCGCTTGATGTAGTCGGTCGAATTGTCCTTGGGCAGCTTGAAGACGACGACGTCGCCGCGCTTCGGCTCCGAGCCCCAGACGCGGCCGGAGAAGTTCACCTGATCGAGCGGCCAGGGGAAGGAGAAACGCGAGAAGCCGTAGCTGTACTTCGACACGAAGAGATAATCGCCGATGAGCAGCGTCGACTTCATCGATCCGGACGGGATGTTGAAGGGCTGGAACAGGAAGGTGCGCACCAGAAGCGCCAGGATCAGCGCCTGGACGATCACCTTCACGGTTTCGAGCCAGGAAGTCTCGGCTGCGGGCTTGGTCGTCACGCTCATGTCTTTCTTCGATCCCCGGTTCGGTCGGTGATAGCGCGCCGACCGGCCGCGCGCAACGCAATCGGGGTCACACCCCGCGCGCGGGCCAGTCTTCCGGCCAGGCGGAGATCACGACGAAGGCCTGGGCGATCGGGTGATCGTCGGTGATGGTGATGTCGATGCGGGCGCGAAACCCCGGCGGCGTCATCCGAGCCAACCGTTCGGCGGCGCGCCCGACCAGCGCCAGCGTCGGCCGGCCCGAGGGTTCGTTGACCACCCCCATCTCGGTCCAGGAGACGCCTTGGGCGATCCCGGTGCCGAGCGCCTTGGCGCAGGCCTCCTTGGCGGCGAAGCGCTTAGCGTAGGACGCGGCGCGGGCGGCGCGAGCGTCGGACTTCTCGCGCTCGACCTCTGTGAAGCAGCGATGAGTGAAGCGTTCGCCGAAGCGCTCGAGGGATTTCTCGATGCGACGGATGTCGATCAGATCCGAGCCGATGCCGAGGATCATGCGCCCCTCCCCTCGCCGGTCACGCGCGAGCCACGTCCATCAGCCGGCGCATCTCGCGCACCGAGGCCTCGAGGCCGACGAAGATCGCCTCACCGATCAGGAAATGACCGATGTTGAGTTCGCGGATCTCACGAATCGCCGCGATCGGCGCGACGTTGGCGAAGGTCAGGCCGTGGCCGGCGTGGATCTCGAGCCCTCCGGCGGCGCCATGGGCGGCGGCGGCGGCGAGGCGGGCGAGTTCGGCCGTCGCCGCGTCGATCTCGCCGGCGTCGAGGAGATCGCAATATTTGCCGGTGTGGAGTTCGACCACCGGCGCGCCCATGGCGATCGCCGCGTCGAGCTGGCGCGGATCGGGCTCGATGAAGAGCGACACGCGGATGCCGCGATCACGCAAGCGGGCGATCATCGGGCCGAGATGGGCGCGACCGCCGGCGGCGTCGAGGCCGCCCTCGGTGGTGCGCTCGGCGCGGCGCTCCGGCACGATGCAGGCGGCGTGCGGGCCGTGACGCAACGCGATCTCGACCATCTCCTCGGTCGCCGCCATCTCGAGATTGAGCGGCAGGGCGATCTCGGCCATCAGGCGTTCGATGTCGCTGTCGCGGATGTGGCGACGATCCTCGCGCAAGTGCGCCGTGATGCCGTCGGCGCCGGCCTTCTCGGCCAGATGGGCGGCACGCACCGGATCGGGCAGAGCCCCGCCGCGCGCGTTGCGGATGGTGGCGACGTGGTCGATGTTGACGCCGAGACGCAGGGATCCCGAGGGGGCGGCGGTGGACATGGGGGAGATCCTCGTGAGCGTCGGAAATCTCCGGCGGGGCGTGTGGGCCCTGCTTCGTCGGAGGAGGAAAACGCCGAGCGCGCGCGAGACGATCGGCGTTCGCGCGCGCCCGAAACCTGCGAAGACATAGGCACGGCGCGTGGCGGGAACAAGACGCGCCGGCCGCCGCGCCGTCAGATGTTGCGGCTGCCGGGCTTGACCGCCGGCAGGGCGGCGAGCTCGGGCGGCAGCGCGTCGGCGGGATAGGCCGGCACTTCGTATTCCGCGAGCGCCACCAGCGGCACGCCGCAATCGGCCTTGCCGGCGGAGCGGTCGATCAGGCAGGCGACGGCGAGCACCTCGGCGCCGATGGCGCGCAGCGCCGCCACCGTCTCGCGCGACGAAAGCCCGGTCGTGACGATGTCCTCGATGATGACGACGCGGGCGCCCGGCGCCAGCTCGAAGCGGCGCAGGCGCATCTCGCCCGCCTCGCGCTCGGTCCACACGGCGGGCACGCCGAGATGACGCGCGGTCTCGTAGGCGGGGATGATGCCGCCCATGGCCGGGCCGACGACGGCGTCGATCTCGCCGAGACCGGCGGCGCCGATCTTCTCGGCCAGCGCCTTGCAGACGATCTCGGTCTTGTCGGGATACTGGAAGACGCGGGCCTTCTGGATGAAGACCGGCGAGCGCAGACCCGACGACAGAATGAAATGGCCGGTCAGCAGAGCGCCGCAGGACTTGAACACATCGAGGACTTCGTCGCGGGTCATCGTCTCGAATTCTCCTGAGGATCAGCCGTTGACGCGCGTCGCCGAGGCGATGATCGGCTTGGCGCGCAGCTGATTGATGATGCGGGTGAGGTGCTTGAGGTCCCAGACCTCGAGATCGATCAGGATCTCGTGGAAGTCCGCGGCCTTGGGGATCATCTTGATGTTGTCGATGTTGCCGTCGTTCTCGGCGATCACCTGGGCGATCTGGGCGAGCGAACCGGGCTCGTTCAGCGAATTGATGGTGATGCGGGCCGGGAAGCGCGACGGCGTCGTCGGGTCGATGTCCCAACGCACGTCGAGCCAGCGCGACGGTTCCTCGTCGAAGGCCTTCAGGGCCGGCGACTGGATCGGATAGATGGTGATGCCCTCGCCTGGGGTCAGGATGCCGACGATGCGATCGCCCGGCACCGCCCCGCCGTTGGGGGCGAAGCGCACCGGCAGATCGCCGGAGAGGCCGCGAATCGGGATCGAGGTGCGGTCGTCGGAGCCGCCGTCGGGGACGCGGAACTTCATGACGCCGGAGGTCGAGCCGGCATCGAACCAGCCGTCGCCGGTGGCCGGGCGCGGCGCCGCCGGTTGGCCGCGCGCGTCGAAGAGCTCCGGATGGACGGCGCGCAGCACCGCCTCGGAGGCGATCTCGCCACGGCCGACGGCGGTCAGCACCTCGGTCGAGGAATTGTGGCCGAGGCGATGGACCGCGGCGGCGAGATCGGCGTCGAGGAAGGTGCGGCCGGCACGCTCGAAGGCGCGTTCCAGGATCTGACGGCCGAGACCGCCGAACTGCTTGCGGACCGCGTCGCGGGTGGCGCGGCGGATGGCGGCGCGGGCGCGGCCGGTGACGGCGATCTGTTCCCAGGCGGCGGGCGGCACCTGCGCGTCGGAGCGGACGATCTCGACCTCGTCGCCGTTGGCGAGCTCGGTCATCACCGGGCGGATGCGGCCGTTGATCTTGGCGCCGACGCAGGTGTTGCCGACGTCGGTGTGGACCGCATAGGCGAAGTCGATCGGGGTGGCGCCGCGCGGCAGGGCGATGATGCGGCCCTTGGGCGTGAAGCAGAAGACCTGATCCTGGAACAGCTCGAGCTTGGTGTTCTCGAGGAATTCCTCCGGATTGAGGCTCGGGTCATTGAGGCGCTCGATGGTCTCGCGCAGCCAGGAATAGGCGCCGGACTCCTTCGAGAGATCGACGATGTTGCGGCCACCGGAGATCTTGTCGCCGTCCTTGTAGAGGGCGTGGGCGGCGATGCCGTATTCGGCGAAACGGTGCATCTCCTCGGTGCGGATCTGCAGCTCGACGCGCTGACGGCCGGGACCGACCACGGTGGTGTGGATCGAGCGGTAGTCGTTCTGCTTCGGCGTCGAGATGTAGTCCTTGAACCGGCCCGGCACCATCGACCAGGTGGTATGGACGAGCCCGAGGGCGTGATAGCAGTCGTGCAGCGTCGGCACGACGATGCGGAAGCCGAAGATGTCGGAGAGCTGCTCGAAGGAGAGGCCCTTGCGCTGAACCTTGGTGAAGATCGAATATGGCTTCTTCTCGCGGCCCTTGACGCGCGCGGGGATGCCGTCGGAGCCGAGCTTCTCGGTCAGCGCCTGTTCGATCGCCGGGATCAGGTTCTTGTTCTCCTCGCGCAAGAGCGCCAGCCGCGTCACGATCGAGGCATAGGCGTCGGGCTGGAGATTGCGGAAGGAGAGATCCTCGAGTTCCTCGCGGATGTTCTGCATGCCCATGCGGCCGGCGAGCGGCGCATAGATCTCCATCGTCTCCTCGGCGATGCGCAGGCGCTTGTCCTCGCGCATGTGGTGGAGCGTGCGCATGTTGTGGAGCCGGTCGGCGAGCTTGACCAGCAGGACGCGGATGTCGGCCGCCACCGCCAGCAGAAGACGACGGAAGTTCTCCGCCTGCTCGGTCTTCTTGGAGACGAAGTCGAGTTTCTTCAGCTTGGTGAGACTGTCGACCAGCTCGGCGATCTCGGCGCCGAACATGCGCGAGATCTCCTCCTTGGTCGCGTCGGTGTCCTCGATCGTGTCGTGGAGCAGCGCCACCGCGATGGTGGCGTCGTCCATGCGCATCTCCGTCAGGATCGCCGCGACCTCGAGGGGATGGGAGAAATAGGGATCGCCCGAGGCCCGCTTCTGGGGCGCGTGCTTCATCATCCCGTAGACATAGGCCTTGTCGAGCAGGGCCTCGTCGCAACGGGGATTGTAGCGCTTCACCAGATCGACGAGTTCGTACTGACGCATCATGGCGCGGGTGGGCACCTCGGATCGAACCCGGGATCGGGCGGGGCGAGAAACTTATCAGAGGCCGATCGTTCTTCGCCAGTGGCGCGGGACGCGCGACAGGGTCGTCCTGGCCGGGGAGAGGGCGGCGGAACCGGCGCGAGGGTGCCGCTACGCAAGACGCCCGCCGAAGCGGGCGCCGAAAAGGCCGGAAAGAGCGGCGCGAGAGCGATCCCGCGCGCGAGTCTCAGTCCTCTTCTTCCTTGTCCGGGGGCACCAGGCCCTCGAGACCGCGCAGCAGCTCTTCTTCCGACATGCGGTCGAACTGCATCTCCGAATCGTCGTCGGAGGAGGCGGTGACCATCGCGACCGGCTCCGGCTCGGGCTCGTCGACCTCGACGAACTTCTGAAGGGAGTGGATGAACTCCTCGTTCAGATCTTCCGGGCTGATGGTCTCGTCGGCGATCTCGCGCAGGGCGACGACCGGGTTCTTGTCGTTGTCGCGATCGATGGTGATCGGCGCACCCGACGAGATCATGCGGGCACGATGGCTCGCCAGAAGCACCAGCTCGAAGCGGTTCTCCACCTTGTCGATGCAGTCCTCGACCGTGACGCGCGCCATTCCACATTCTCCTCGCGGGCAATCCGAGCGCGGAGACATAAGGCCAAGCGCGCGGAAAAGCAACGGATAAGCGGGGTCGCGGGCGAAATCCGCGTCGCACCGGCGGTGTCGCCGCGATCGCAACAACTCGTGATCTACATATGAAGTTCTGGCGTTCCAGCCGACGTTCCTATAAGATGCTTACTTCCGATCCTCCTCTCGGCGATTTTTTCAGGTCGAGCCCAACAAAAAAATGAACCCGAGGCCGATCGGCCATTTCACGCTCTCCGGCGTCTTTTTCCATCCCCTACTCCGGCGAGCCCCGACACTCGGAACATGGAAGATTCGAATCTCATGATCGATCCCCGTGAAAAGGTCGCGCTGTTCATCGACGGCGCCAATCTCTACGCCACTTCGAAGGCACTCGGCTTCGACATCGACTACAAGCGCCTCCTCCAGGAATTCAAGGCCTCCTGCTATCTCCTCCGCGCCTTCTACTATACCGCACTGATCGAAGACCAGGAATACTCGTCGATCCGGCCGCTGATCGATTGGCTCGACTACAACGGCTACAAGGTCGTGACCAAGCCGACCAAGGAGTTCTTCGACTCCACCGGCCGCCGCAAGATCAAGGCGAACATGGACATCGAACTGGCGGTCGACGCCATGGAGATGGCCGATCACGTCGACCACATCATCCTGTTCTCCGGCGACGGCGACTTCCGGCGCATGGTCGAGGCGATCCAGCGCAAGGGCAAGAAGGTGTCGGTGATCTCGACCCTGCAGACCCAGCCGCCGATGATCGCCGACGATCTCAGGCGGCAGGCGGATCTCTTCATCGATCTCGCCTCGCTGCAGAACCGCATCGGACGCGATCCGTCCGAGCGCATGGCGCGGATGGCCGAGCGCGAGGCCCAGCGCCGCCAGCAGACCGAGCCCGACGACGAGGAGTACGACGACGAGGCGTGATCTCGCCGCCCGATCGTCGCATCGAACCGCACCATCGACCGGGGCCACGCGCCCCGGTCGTCACGTCGGTGCCGCTCCTCCCCGTCGCTGCCGCCGCATGAGGTCCGCCATGCCCTCCCCCACCGGGCTCGGCCCGCTCGATCCCGACCGCGATTGCGCGCTGTGTCCGCGCCTCGTCGACTTCCGCGAGGAATGGCGGCGGCGCGAGCCGGGTTGGTTCAACGCGCCGGTGCCGAGTTTCGTCGGCGACGCGCCGCGTCTCCTGATCGTCGGCCTGGCGCCGGGGGTGCGCGGGGCGAACCGGACCGGGCGGCCCTTCACCGGCGATTATGCCGGCGATCTCCTCTACGAGACGCTCTCCGACTACGGCTTCTCGAAAGGCACGTTCCGGGCGGATCCGAACGACGGCTTGCTGCTCACCGGCGCGCTGATCACCAACGCGGTGCGCTGCGTGCCGCCGGAGAACAAGCCGCTGCCGGCGGAGATCCACGCCTGCCGGCCGTTCCTGGTGGCGACGCTGGCGGCCCATCCGACGCTCACCGACGTGCTGGCGCTCGGCCGCGTCGCGCACGAGACCTTCCTGCGCACCGTCGGCGAGAAGCTGACGACGCATCCCTTCGCCCATGGCGCGATCCATGGGCTCGCGAACGGGCTCCGCCTCCACGACAGCTATCACTGCTCGCGCTACAACACGAACACCGGACGGCTGACGCGGGAGATGTTCCGGAGCGTCTTCGACGGGATCGCGGGGGCGATGCGGGCCTGAGGCGCGTCAGCCCAGCAGGAACGCCAGCCGGGGATCGGCCTTCGACGGCGTGATCTCCACGATCCTCGCCTCGACGATGCCCTCGGCGACGAAGGGATCGGCATCGAGGCGCATCCGCAGCGCCTCGCGCGTCTCGCCCGTCGCCAGGACGGCGCCGCCGGCATCGACGGCGAGCGAGCCGGCGAGGAGGAAGACGCCGTCGGCGAAGCCGCGCGCGAGCCACGCGCGGTGCCCCTCGAGGAACGCGCCCGCGTTCGATCGCGCGGCGGTGAATTCGAGCATCACGACGAACATCGCCGGTCCCTCCCTGGTTCAGGCCGCGAAGGCGCGCCGGCCGGCCGGCACGCGGACGAATTCGTCGGGCGCCGCCGCCGTCGCGGCCCAATGGGGATCGGCCCGCATGCGCGCGAAGAAGGCGTCGACGTTCGCGTAGGGCGACCAGTCGAAGGGCGTCAGATCCTTCACCTGCTCGAGGTGGGCGACGGCGTAGTCGGCGATGGTGAGGCCGTCGCCGACCATGTGGTCGCGCCCGTCCAGATGCCGGTCGAGCACGGCGGCGTGCCCCTTCAGCATCTCCATGCTCCAGGCGACGAGACGGTCGTCCGGCTCTTCGCCGAAGACCGTCGGCTTCAGCACGGTCTGGAACGAGAGGATGCCGAGCTGGTCGTTGAAATGCGCGAGTTCCCAGGAGAGCCAACGCTCGATGTCGGCGCGCGTCTTCCGCTCGGCGGGATAGAGCGTGTTGCCCGGATGGAGATCGCAGACGTAGCGATTGATCGCGTTGCTCTCCCACAGGAAGAAGCCGTCGTCCTCGAGCACCGGCACCTTGCCCGTCGGGTTCATCCGCAGGAATGCCGCCGAGCGGAGATCGCCCTTCCCGTAATCGAGAAAGATCGTCTCGATCTCGACGCCGAGACGGCCGAGAACCGCCTGGACCTTTCGACAATTGGTGGAGCCGTTGGCGACATAGAGCTGCATGGGTCGGTCATTCGTCCGGTTGAAGCGAGGCCTTCAACCTAGCGACGGGCGACGGCCGCTCCCACGCACGTTTCCGCACGCCGGCGCGAAAGGATTTTTCAGGCCTCGGAGCCCTGCGTGCCGGTCAGGCGCGGGGCGGCGGCCCTGAGCGCGGCGGCGAGCGCGTCGGATGCCGCCTTGATGCGCGGCACCTTGGCGAGGTCGGCATGGACGACCAGCCAGAGGTCGGTGTCGAGGCCGGCGAGCGGCGGCCCGACACGGACGAGTTCGGGAAGCGCCGCGCCGACGAAGCAGGGCAACACGCCGAAGCCGATCCCCGAGCGAACCGCCTTCGCGGCGCCGAGCAGGGTGTTGGCGCGAAAGCGGATCGCCGCGTCGGCGACATGGTCGGCGATCCAGGCGCCGGGGCCGGCGCAGGCGAGCGCTCCGTCGTAGCCGACCCAGGGACGTTCGTCGGGACGATCGGCGAAGCGTAGCCTGAGCGATCGTTCCGCGAAGACCGCCATGGCGACCGAACCGACGCGCCGCCCCATGAGGGCGGGATCGGGCGTATCGGTGACGCGCAGGGCGATGTCGGCCTCGCGCTCGGCGAGCGACAGGATGCGGTTGGAGACGATCAAGTCGAGCCGGATCTCCGGCTTGGCGCGGCAGATTTCGGCCAGCATGTCGGGCAGGAGATAGTCCGACACCGCATCCGGCGCGGTCAGACGGACGACGCCCTCGGGGCGCAGGTCGCGGCCGGCGACGCGGGTTTCCAGCACGGCGATCTCGGCGCGCATCCGCTCGGCCAGATCGCGGACCTCGCTCCCCGCCTCGGTCGGCCGGCAGAGCGAGGGCGTCCGCTCGAAGAGCCGCGTGCCGAGGCGTTCTTCCATCCGCTTCAGGCGTCGCGACAGGGTCGGGTGGCTGATGCGCAGGGCTTCTGCCGCGCCGGAGATCGTGCCGATCTCGGCGACCGCGAGCACCAGCCTCAGATCATCCCAGTCGAGACGCGTCGAGGATGCGGACATCGTCGGCTCCGAACCCGGCGCCCACGGGATGGATCGCGCGACGGCGGCGATCCACGGCCCGCGCGGACGCGCCTCACTCCTTGTATTTCATGATCCGCGACTTCTCGCGGTTCCACTCGCGCTCTTTCTCGGTCTCGCGCTTGTCGGCGGCGTTCTTGCCCTTGGCGAGCGCGAGCGTGATCTTGGCGCGGCCCTTTTCGTTGAAATGGATGTCGAGGGGCACGAGGGTCATGCCCTCGCGCTCGACCGCGCCCACGAGTTTGTTGATCTCCTTGCGATGCAACAGCAGTCGACGCGGCCGGCGGGTCTCGTGATTGAACCTGTTGGCCTGGAGATATTCGGGAATATAGCAGTTGTAGAGAAAGATGTCGGAGCCGTAGGGGGCCGCGTAGGCGTCGGTGATGTTGGAACGGCCCCCGCGCAGGGACTTGATCTCGGTGCCGGTCAGAGCGATGCCGGCCTCCCAAGTGTCGACGATGTGGTACGAGAACCGCGCCTTGCGGTTTTCGGCGGCGAGCTTGAAGCGCTCGCCGTCCTTGGCCGAGGCCATCGGTCCATTCCCTTCGGTCAGAGGATCCCGGCGTGCTTCGCCGCGGCCTCGAGTTCCTTGCGCACCGAGGCCGAGGCCTCGACGAGCGGCAGGCGCAGGCCGTTCTGCATCTTGCCGAGAAGCGAGGCGAGATACTTCGGGCCGGCCGGATTGGGCTCGAGGAACAGCGCGCGGTGAAGCGGCATCAGCTTGTCCTGGTAGTCGAGCGCCTTGGCGTAGTCGCCCGCCGCCATCGCCGCCTGGAACTCGGCGCAGAGCTTCGGGGCCACGTTGGCGGTCACCGAGATGCAGCCGACGCCGCCCTGGGCGTTGAAGCCGAGCGCGGTCGCGTCCTCACCGGAGAGCTGGATGAACTCCGGGCCGGAGACCATGCGCTGCAGCGCCGGGCGCGCCAGATTGCCGGTCGCGTCCTTGACGCCCTTGATGTTGCGGCTGTCGCGGAAGAGACGGTCCATCGTCTCGACCGAGATGTCGACCACCGAGCGCGGCGGGATGTTGTAGACGATGATCGGAATGCCGATCGCGGCGTCGATCGCCATGAAGTGGCGATAGAGGCCCTCCTGGCTCGGCTTGTTGTAATAGGGCGCGACCACCAGCACCGCGTCGGCGCCGGCCTTCTCGGCATGGGTCGCGAGATCGATCGCTTCGGCCGTGTTGTTGGAGCCGGCACCGGCGATCACCGTGGCCTTGCCCTTGGCGACCTCGATGGTCAACTCGACCACGCGCTTGTGCTCGGCGTGCGAGAGCGTCGGGCTCTCGCCGGTGGTGCCGCAGGGCACGACGCCGTTCGAACCTTCCGCGATCTGCCAGGCGACGAAGTCCTGCAGGGCTTTCTCGTCCACGGCCCCGTTGGAGAACGGCGTGACGAGTGCTGTAATGGAGCCCTTGAACATCGGGAGACCCTCTCGGAACCTGGAAACGGCGCGCGGAACGGCGCATGATCCGCCGGATCGAACGGGGTGTTCGATGCGCGACGGCGGGCGGCGACAATAGTCCGAGGCGCGAGCCGGCGCAACTCGCGCAAGGCTCGCGATCGCGCTCGCGCACGACCCGGATCGAGAGGAAGTCGGCGGCGGGTAATCCTTTGTTCACCGTGTCGGACCTAGGGTCGGAACCGAATTCCCGTCGGACGCGGCGGCCCGAGACAGTCGCGGCCGGGCGCGCCGACATGCCGTACGACGCGAGGCCCGAGAACGGGACCCTTCGCCGACGACCGGATGAAGACGAGGACAAGACGATGATGCTTCCGACCCGACGGATCACCCGAGGATCGACGGCCCGGATCGCCGCCTTCGTCTGCGGCCTGGCGCTGTGGGTCGCGCCGGTCGCGGCCCAGGACCTGACGCGCGCTCTGGCGGCGGCCTCGCGCGGCGACGTCGCCTCGGTCAACGCGATGCGCTCCGGCCTCGACCGGATCGATCAGAAGATCGTCGACTGGTATCTGATCCGCATGGGCTCGGGCCTGCCCTCCCAGGCGATCACCGCCTTCGCCATCGCCAATCAGTCGTGGCCGGACCCGGAACTCTTCCGCAAGCGCGCCGAACAGGCGCTCGAGAAGGAAAATCCGTCGGCCGACGACGTGATCTACGCCTTCCAGGGCTCCAAGCCCTATTCCAATCGCGGCCGCATCATGCTGGCGCGCGCGCTCGTCGCCAAGGGGCGCAAGTCGGACGCCGCGCAATGGGCGCGGTTCGCCTATCGCGACGACAAGCTCACCGACGACGAGCAGCGGGTGCTCGAGAGCGAGTTCGGTTCGCTCCTCGGCGACGGCGACTACAAGGCGCGTTTCGACATGGCGCTCCTCAAGGGCCATGCCGGCGACGCCATGCAGGCGGCGCGCAAGCTCGGGGGCGGCTACGAGGCCCTCGCCAAGGCCGGTCTCGCGGTGGAGAAGAAGCAGGGCAACGCCGGATCGCTCCTCGACGCGGTGCCGGGCGGTCTGCGCGCCGATCCCGCCTATATCTTCGCCCGCGCCCAATACGCCCGCCGCACCGAGCGCTGGCAGGAAGCGGCGGAATGGTTGATCAAGGCGCCGAAGGATCCGCGTCTCCTCGGCCGTCCCGACGAATGGTGGGAAGAAAAGCGCATCGTCTCGCGCAAGCTGCTCGATCTCGGCGACGCCAAGACCGCCTACAAGGTGGTGCTCGGCCACACCGGCTCGACGCCGGCCAATCAGGCCGAGGCCGATTTCCACGCCGGCTGGTACGCGCTGCGCTTCCTCAAGGATCCGCACGCGGCGATGCGCCATTTCGCGGCGGTGGCGGAGGACAGCTCCAAGCCGGTGACGCGGGCGCGCGCGCTCTATTGGATGGGCCGGGCGGCGGAGGCCGGCGGCGGCGGCTCGTCGTCGGACTATTACCGCAAGGCGGGCGAATTCGGCTTCACCTTCTACGGTCAGATGGCCCGCGCCAAGCTCGGCCAGAGCGATCTCGGCATCGACCGCTCCATTTCGGTCACCTCGGCCGATCGCGCGGCGATGGAGCACGACGACCGTTTCGAGGCGCTGCGCCGCTTCGGCAAGATCGGCCGCAAGGATCTCGCCACCACCTTCGCCAAGCACATGGCCGAGACGCTGCGCACGCCTGGTCAGATCGCGACCCTCATCGACATGATGGAGAAGCAGGGCTGGATGAACCTCGCCGTCACCGCCGGCAAGGCCGGCGCCCAGCGCGGCATGGACATGGAGGTTCGCGCCTTCCCGATCGGCGTCTCGCCGAACGTGGACACGTCCGGTCTCGAGAAGGCGCTCGCCTTCGCGATCATCCGGCAGGAGAGCGAGTTCAATCAGTCGATCGTCTCCTCGGCGGGGGCCACCGGCATCTTCCAGGTGATGCCCGACACCGGCCGCGACGCCGCGAAGTATCTCAGCATCTCCTACAATCGCGACGCCTGGCGCAACGATCCCGCCTACAACATCCGCCTCGGCTCGGCCTATGTCGCCCGGCTCGTCGACAATTACGACGGCAACTACGTGATGGCGATCGCCGGCTACAACGCCGGGCCCGGCCGCATCCGCGACTGGGTGCGCGAATACGGCGACCCGCGCACCGGCGACGTCGACGTGGTCGACTGGATGGAGCGCATCCCCTTCTCCGAGACGCGCAACTACGTCCAACGCGTGCTCGAGAACCTCCAGGTCTATCGCTTCCGTCTCGACGGGCAGCGGCTGCAGATCGCCCAGGATCTGGCGCGTGGCGTCGGGGCGCGGCCGTCGTCGACCGGCTCGGTGCCCATGCCGCCGAAGTCGCCGGGCGGGATCGGGTCCTGGTTCGGGGCGAACTGAGGCGCGCTCCCGGTCTTGCGCGCGAGCGCCGGGCTCGTCACTGTGAGGGCTTCCAGCGTCGGCGCGCCCGCGTCGGCCGAGGTTCTCGGAGTGCGCGCGTGACCGACGACAGTCCCTCCCTCCCGCTCGCCGGCCCGACCGGCGTCGCCTTCGGCCCGACCTCGCGGGACGCCTCCGGCACGCTCTACCGGCCGTTCCGCTTCTTCGCCCGCGACGGCGTCGTGCTCGCCGGGCGCGACTACGCTCCGGCGCGGCCGACCGATCGCCGCCCGGTCGTCTGTCTGCCCGGGCTCACCCGTAATTCACGCGACTTCGAACCGGCGATCGCGCGGCTCACCGCCGGCGGCGGCGGCTCGCCCGCCCGACGTTGCGTCACCTTCGACTTCCGGGGGCGCGGCGCCTCGGAGCGCTCGCATCCGAGCCTCTACACGCCGCTTCAGGAGCTGGACGACACCCGCCTCGGGCTCACCGCGCTCGGCATCGAGACGATCACGGCCTTCGGCACCTCGCGCGGCGGCATCGTCACCATGCTCGCCGGGCTGGTCGCGCCGGGGCTCGTCGCCACCGCCGTTCTCAACGACATCGGCGCGGTGATCGAACTCGCCGGCCTGTTGCGGATCAAGGGCTACGTCGGCCGCTCACTGCCGGAGGGAATCGACTGGCCGACGCTGATCACCGTCGTCTCGCAGGCCAATCGCGACGAATTTCCCCGCCTCGACGCCGCCGCATGGGAGCGGCACGCCCGCCGCCTCTTCCGCGACGTCGAGGGCCGGCCGGCGATGGACTACGATCCCGAGATCGCGCGGACGCTCGACGCGGTCACCGCCGAAACGCCGATGCCCGATCTCTGGGCGGCCTTCGACACCCTCGTCGACGTGCCGATCCTCTCGGTGCGCGGCGCGCTCTCCGATCTCCTGACCGAGGCGACGGTCGCGGCGATGGCGGCGCGCGCGCCACGCCTCGAGACGTTGGTGGTCGCCGATCAGGGCCATGCCCCGCTCTTCGACGACGACGCCTCGCTCGACGGGCTCGTCGCGTTCCTCGATCGGGTCGGGGCCTGATCTCGGGCCTCGCCGCCCCAGGGGCGACGGGTCGGTTTCGCGCGCCGGCCGAGCCCTTCGTCAGGCGCTGCTGGTCGGCACCTCGCCCGCCTCGACGCGGGCGGCGAATTCGGTGGTGCCGCCCGCCGCCAGGATCTTGGCCTGACCGACCCAGTCCTCGCGCTCGATGCGGCCGACGAAGGCGAGGAACGATCCCGCCCAGGCGATGTTCTCCGGGCTCCAGGCCGCGATCTGGTCGAAGTGCCAGATCCCGAGCGCATTGAGCCGCGCCTCGTTCTGCTTGCCGATGCCCTTGATGCGCTTCAGATCGTCCGCCGTTCCCTCACGCGGAGCGGCGAGACCGGCCGGCCGTGCACCATGAGCATCCGCCTCGCCGGCGCGGGCACGATCGGCCTCGGCGAGCGCCGGGGCCTCGACGACCGGCGCCGGTGCCGGTTCGGCGACGGGCGTCGGTGCCGGTTCGGCGACGGGCGCGGCCGGTTCGGGGGCCGGCTCGGTCGGAGCGGCTGCCGGCGCGGCTTCGACCGGCGGCGGAGGGACCGCCACGGGCGCGGCGACGGGCGCCGGGGCGGGCGCGGCGGCCTGCGGGGCCGCGAGGGCGGCAGTGAGACGCCCGCGTTCGGCGTCGGACCGCACCCGCGGCGCGGCCGGCAGGCCGGGGGTGGGCGGAAGCGGGGCCGCCTCGCGCAGCCAGGGCCGATCGGTCACCCAATCCGAACCCCAGGCCTCGGCGAGCAGCCTCCCGAGCGCGGTTCCGAGGAGGGCCGACAGCAGCATCAGCACGAAGGTCTCGAGGATCAGCATCACCATGACGGATCTCCCCTCAACCGGCCGAGGAGTCGCGGCGGCGCCAGCCGACCACGGTGCCCGCGACGAAGGCGAGAACCATGAAGGGCCACAGCTTGGAAATCAGGTAGATCATCGTGCGTTCCTCGCTCATTCGACTCGGAATTCGATGCGCCGGTTCAATTGCCGGCCTTCCGCGGTGGTGTTCTCGGCGATCGGGTTCGCCTCGCCGAAGCCGGTCGCGGTGAGCCGCTCGGGGGCGATGCCGCCGGCGACGAGATAATCGACGACGGCGCGGGCGCGCGCCTCCGACAGCGCCATGTTGGCGTCGGGCTCGCCCTCGTCGTCGGTGTGGCCCTCGACCAAGACATGCGCGGAGAGGCATTCGAGCGAGGCGACCACCAGCGCGTCGAGGACGCGAATGCTCTCCTCGCGCAGGCTCGCCTTGCCGGTGTCGAAGAGGATCTTCTCGCGCGTCTGCACGTTCTCGAGCACGGTCTGACAGGTCGCCGCGTCGACCTGCGGCGGCGGCGGCAGGGCGGTGACGGCGGAACCCTCGGCGAGGGCATATCCCTTCGGCAGCAGACCACGAATCTTGGCGAGGATCTGCGCGCCGAGCGCGGCGGTGGGCGCGGCGGCGGTCACCTTCGCCGATCCGTCGGCGAGATCGAAGCCGAAGTCGGGGAAGCGCGAGAGGCTCGGCACCAGGGCGACGATCGTGTCGAGGAAGTCCGAGGGGGCGCCCGGCGCCACGGTGGGGACGCCCTCGACCGTGGCGAAGTTCGCCTTCAGGGCCGCGAGCAGGCGCTCGGCCGCGCTCGAATCGGGGACGAATCCCTCGACCGTGACCGTCCCGCCCTTCGCGGTGAGGCCGAGGCGATAGGGGACGGGCACCGGCGCCACCAGCCCGTCGGCGACGAGCGGCAGGCCGCCGGGGACACCGGCCTTCAGCGTCTTCTCGAGCGCGACATAGGTCGCCCAATCCTTGGGCTTGCCGAGAATCGTGTAGCCGGCCGGATCGACCTTGGCGCCACCCTCGCTCAGGCCGGCGAGAGAGGCGATGGTGAAATCGATCGCGGCCACCGCACCGTCGCGCGCGCCGGGGGCGAGGCGGGTGCGATCCTCCACGCCGGCCGGGAAGGCCGATTTCGCGGCGGCGAGAACGCGCGCGCGGGCGTCGGCGTCGGGCAGGAAGCCGTCGAGCACCAAGCGGCCGCCGGCGAGCGCGGCGGAGAAGGTCCAGCGCGGCGGGGCCGGGGTCTTCAGTGTGTCGGCGGCGATGGTCATGCCGGGCGGGAGCGCGGACGCGAGCGTCTGCTCGATCGCCTCCCAGGTGGCGAAATCGTTCGGCTCACCATCGATCGTGCAGCGATCGCCGGTGCAGGCGAAGCTGCCGGCCTTCAACTGGGCGACGCGAGCGAGCGCGAAATCGGTGCGCGCGACCCAATCGCTCGGCGCCCCGCGCGCGGTGACGGTCTCGTCGACGATGGTCGCGCCGGGCAGCGCCTTCGCCGCCCGCGCCAGAAGATCCGCCCGCGCCGCATCACTCGGCACGGCGCCGGTCACCTTGACCGTGGTGCCCACCTTCTCGAAGCCGAAGACATAGGGCGAGGCGAGCGGCAACACCATCGTCTCGTCGGCGACGACGCGGACGCCGAAGACGCGGTCGGCGGAGGCGACGGCGAGAACGCGTTGTTCGGGATCGGGCGCGGTGCCGGTCAGGGTGACGTCGCGGCCGTCGATCGTCGCGACCTTGGCCCAGGAGCGGCCTTCGGCGCCGAGGCGCTCGGTGGTGCGGCCGCTCACGTCCTCGGCGATCGGGCCGAATGCGACGACGCCCGCGAGTGCCGTCACCCCCACGGCGATCAGGCCGTCGGGAAGAATCCATCCGAACCCGCGCATACGAACCGCTCCCTTCCTGTCCCCGAACGCGACGGCGAGCAAGCCGCGATGCGTTCCCGTTCCATCGAAGAACGTCGGCGGTCCCACCCTTCCCCATCGTTCGGGGGAGAGAGTATCACGGGAACTCGCCGGGGCAACCGAGCGGATGCGCACTCCCCTACCCCATCGCCCTCGTCGTGAACGAGGCGACGGACGTCGGCAGGCGCGAAAGAGCGGCGCAAAAAGAAGAAACCCGGCGGATGCCCGCCGGGTTCCTGATTTCGACCGATCTCAGAGAGATCAGAAGGAGCGCTGGACGCGGAGGGTGCCGAGCCAGGCACCGTTGTCCTTGAAGCCGACGGCGTTGGCGGCCGACGAGAAGTCGCGCTGGATGTAGTCCGCGGCGAGACCGACGTAGAAGCCGGAGACGGGCTTCCAACGGAGGTCGGCACCGACGATGTACTGGGAGTAGTCGACGTTCGCGAGGACGCCGGCGTTGTCGACCTTGGCGTAGGACGCGCCGAGGTTGGCTTCCCAGATCTTCGAGAAGTTGTGGTTCAGGCCACCCGAGATCGACCAGGCAGTGGTCTGCTCAGCGGCGGTGCCAGCAAAGTTGCTGTTGGCATCGGCGTTGAAGTTCACGGTGTTGACCGGAGCGCCGAAGGCCAGCGTGTTCACGCCGTTGATGATGGCGTAGCCGACGGCACCCTTGGAGTACACGCCCTGCAGGAAGGCCTTGTCGCCCGCGCCGAGCATCGGCAGGTTGACTTCGACGCCAGCGCCGACGGCGTAGCCCCACTTGTCGGTGGTGGTGGTGGTGCCGGCAGCGGTGGAAGTCACGAAGCCGTAGTTGGAGTGCAGAGCGCCCATGATCTGGGCCTTACCCCAAGCCTGAGCGATCGCGACGTTGGCGACCAGGTCCGGGTACTTCACGCCCTGGTAGTTGTAGGTGTAGGACGCGCCGCCGGCGGTGGCAGCGATACCGTTGTTGAGATAGGTGCCGACGGCGAAGTCGGTGGTCGACTGATCTTCGATCGCGACGGAGGCGGAGATGCCGTTGCCGAACGAGAAGGTGTAGCCGAGGAGGTTGACGCGATGGTCAGCGGAGTCCGGCTCGATGTTGCCGATGTTGTAGCCGCCTTCGATGAAGTCGAAGAACGACTGAGCGCGACCGGCGGTCAGGCCACCGAACTGCACGAACGCCTGGCGAAGGGTCGCCGGGATGTTGCCGGTGTTGCCCGACGAGTTCGTCAGCCACACTTCGATGTACGAACGCAGGAGACCGAACTCGGTCGCGGTGCGGGCGTCGAAGTTGATGTTGGCACGAGCGCGGGTGTACACGCCGTTGAGGGCGCGCTGCGACTGGTTGATGCCGCTGACGGTCGCGTAGAGCGGGGTGCCGCCGAGGGTGCCGTTGTTGTAGTACACGCCGCCGGCGTTGCCGGTGCGGACTTCGGCGCGGACGTAGCCACCGATCTTGAGGCAGGTCTCGGAGCCCGGGATGTAGAAGTAGCCGGCGCCGTAGGCGTCGCAGATCTTCACGTAGTTCGCCGCGGCCGGAGCCTTCTTGGCGAGGTCGGCAGCCTGAGCGGTGCCGGCGAGACCGACCACAGCGGCGGCCGCAAGAGCGAGCTTGAAGTTCATGAGTTCCCCCTGTCAAAACAGAAACCGGGTGAGATCCTGACCCGACCCCACGGAAGACGATTGAGCGAAGCCCCAATGCGTCACCGGCTGAGGAGGACAATACATCGACTCGCGCCGCTGAGAAGGGCCGGAACGCCTCGGAGGGTCACCGCGCCGGAGCCTGTTGCGCAAAGGTCACAAAATGGGCCACCTCCAGTGGCCAAACGTAAACAAACAGTCAATTTTTCGCCGCGGAGCCCCGGTTCGACGGCAAATCCCGGCGGTGTGAAACCGAGAGCCGGAACGAATCCGCGCGAGCGCGCCCAGCCGACCACGACGTTTCCGGATCGATTCGACGGCCTCCGGCTCCGACGATTCGCGTCGTCCGGGGGACACCTGATCGGGCCCGCGAAAAAGAAAAGAACCCGGCGGTTTCCCGCCGGGTTCCTCTTCACTCCCGAGGGAGATCGGATCAGAAGTTGCGCTGGACGCGAACCATGCCGACGATCGCGTTGACGTCCGCGATGCCGAGAGCGTTGGTGGCGCCCGAGTAGTCGATGCGGCGATACTCGATCTCCGGACCGATGGCGAGGCCGTCGACCGGCGACCAGACGAGGTTCGCCTGGATGTCGAGCTGGTTGAAGTCGAGGACCGAGGTGGTCGCCGCGTCATGCGCAGCGTAGGACGCCTCGAACGACGAGGTCAGGGTCTTGGTCCAGCCATGGGTCAGGGCGCCGGCGACGCTCCAGGCCGAGGACTGCTCGATCGCGGTGGTCGGGACCCAGAAGTCGAAGGCGTTCATGCCCACGGTGCCGTTGAACTGACCGTCGGTGTTCCAGTTCGGCGACACGTAGGACGAAGCGCCCTTCGCGTAGACGGCCTGCAGGGTGAGGGTGTCGGACGCGCCGAGCATCGGCAGGTTGACCTTCACACCAGCGCCGACCGCGTAGCCCCACTTGTCGGTGGGAGCGATGGCAGCGTAGTTCTGGTGCAGGGCGCCCATGATCTGAGCCGAACCCCAAGCCTGCGAGATCGCCACGTTGGCGACGAAGTCGGGGTACTTCACGCCGGCGTAGGACGTGTTGTTGACGGTCAGGGCGGTGTTCACGAGCGACATGCGACGGCCGGTGTTGCCGGTCGACGGATCTTCGATCGACACCGAGGCGGAGATGCCGTTGCCGAAGGCGAAGGTGTAGCCCAACAGGTTGATGTTGGCGTCGGAGTGAGCCGGCTCGAACCAGGCGCCGTAGGTGTCGCCGGTCCAGAAGTCGAAGAACGACTGGGCGCGACCGGCGGTCAGGCCGCCGAACTGCACGAAGCCCTTGGCGAGCTCGGGCAGGACGTTGCCGTTCGAGGCCGAGTAGTTGGAGATGTTCACTTCGACGTAGGAACGCAGCAGGCCCATCTCGGTCGCGGTGCGCGCATCGAACTGCAGCTGCGCCTTGGCGAGCGTGTTGATGGCGTGCTTGTCGCGGCCGGTGGCGCCGGAGTTGCCGATGCCGGCCCACTCACGCGAGGTGGAGAAGGCGTAGACGTCGGCGCGGACGTAGCCACCGATCTTGAGGCAGGTCTCGGAACCCGGGATGTAGAAGAAGCCGGCGCCGTAGGCGTCGCACACCTTCACGTAGTTCGCCGCGGCCGGAGCCTTCTTGGCGAGATCGGCCGCCTGAGCGGCACCGGCGACGCCGACGACGGCGGCAGCGGCGATGAGAGCGGACTTGAAGTTCATGATGAAACCCCCTGGATTGCAGTTTCGACGACGGGCCCTGACCCGGCCCCGGATCGTTCGACCACTCCCGACATGTGTCGAAGATCACTCGATGTCGCCGATCGAGGCCAACATACGCCGTCGCAGCGTCTTGGGAAGCGGCAACATGGCTCGAACGGCCGGACGCGGCATGGTTGTCGGATCGATGTTGCATTGCCGTCACACTCGTTGCCGCCGAACCCCCAAAAATGGCTGTTTTCTTAAGAAATTCTTATCCATGACCGTCGATTCGCAGCGCAGCGAGGGGGCGCTCGAGGAGGCTTCGGCGGGCCCGATCGAGCGGATTCCCGTCGATCGGGGCGCCGCCGCGCCTACGGATGGACCCCACAACCCTCGATCGCAGCGCCATGGAATGCGATCTCGGCGTCCGCAATGCACCGTCGCTCGCGGTCACGAAGGGCGCTAGGCTCGGCCGGCGACACAATCCTGGCATGGAGCGAATCGATGAACCCCGGCCGACGTCCGATCTCGCGCAATTCCGACGGTGTGGTCGAGATCGTCGATCAGACCGAGCTGCCGCATCGCTCGGTGGTGATCCGTCTCCAGGACCTCGAGGACGCGGCCGAGGCGATCGAGACGATGCGGGTGCGCGGGGCGCCGCTGATCGGGGCGACCGCCGCCTACGGCATGGCGCTGGCGATGGCGTGGGCCGGCGACGACGCGGCGCTCGCGGCGGCGCATCGGCGGCTTCTCGCGACGCGGCCGACCGCGATCAATCTCAAATGGGCGCTCGACACGATGCGCGACCGGCTCCTGCCGTTGCCGGCGGAGGCGCGCGCGGCGGCGGCGATGGCGCTCGCCGACCGTATCGCCGAGGACGACGTGGCGATCTGCTCGGCGATCGGCGACCACGGGCTCGAGATCTTCCGGGCGCTCCTCGCGGCGAAGCCGGCCGGCGCGCGGCTCGAGGTGCTCACCCATTGCAACGCGGGGCGCCTCGCCTGCGTGGAATGGGGGACGGCGACGGCGCCGATCTACAAGGCGCACGCGGCCGGACTGCCGATCCACGTCTGGGTCGACGAGACCCGGCCGCGCAATCAGGGCGCCTCGCTCACCGCCTGGGAACTGGCCGAGCGCGGCGTGCCGCACACCGTCATTCCCGACAACACCGGCGGCCATCTGATGCAGCACGGGCTCGTCGACGTCGTCGTGGTCGGCACCGACCGCACCACCGCCGACGGCGACGTCTGCAACAAGATCGGCACCTATCTGAAGGCGCTCGCGGCGCGCGACAACGGGGTGCCGTTCTACGTCGCGCTGCCCTCCCCCACCATCGACTTCACCGTCGCCGACGGGATCGCCGAGATCCCGATCGAACAGCGCGGCGGCGAGGAGGTCAGCCACATGCGCGGCGTCACCGAGGACGGGCGGGTCGAGACGGTCCGGATCGTGCCGGAAGGGGCGGCGGTCGCCAACTACGCCTTCGACGTCACCCCGGCGCGGCTCGTCACCGGGCTCATCACCGAGCGCGGGGTGATCGCGGCGACGCGCGAGGCGCTGGCGGCGGCATTCCCGGAGGCGGCCGGCGCGGCGGGTGCGGCGGGCGGACGGGAGGGCGGGGCGTGAGTCTCGATCTCGACGCGCTGGTCGGCGACATCGCCGCGGAGATGAGCGAACGGGAAGAACGGGGCGCGGTGGCGAGCTACATCCCGCAGCTCGCCCATGTCGATCCGCGCCGATTCGGCATCGCGGTGATGCTCGCCGACGGCACCACCCACGTCGGTGGCGATGCCGACGAGGCCTTCTCGATCCAGTCGATCTCCAAGGTCTTCACCCTGACGCTGGCGCTCGGCAAGGTCGGCGACGCGCTGTGGCGGCGGGTCGGGCGCGAGCCCTCGGGCAATCCGTTCAATTCGATCGTCCAGCTCGAGGCGGAGAAGGGCATCCCGCGCAATCCCTTCATCAACGCCGGGGCGATCGTCGTCACCGACACGCTGCTCGGCGGGCATGCGCCGAAGGAGGCGATCGGCGAGATCCTGCGCTTCGTGCGCCACGTCGCCGACGACGACACGATCTTCATCGACAAGGCGGTGGCGCGCTCGGAGACCGCGACCGGGCATCGCAACGTGGCGCTCGCCAACTACATGCACGCCTTCGGCAATCTCGAGCATGCGCCGGAACTGACGCTGGGCGTCTATTTCCACCAGTGCGCGATCGCCATGTCGTGCCGGCAATTGGCGGCGGCGGGGCGGTTCCTGGCGCTCGACGGGCGCCACCCGACCGCCGGCGGGCGGGTGGTGTCGAGCGAGCGGGCGCGACGCATCAACGCGCTGATGCTGACCTGCGGCCACTACGACGGGTCGGGCGACTTCGCCTTCCGGGTCGGTCTGCCGGCCAAGAGCGGGGTCGGCGGCGGCATCCTGGCGATCGTGCCGGGCAAGGCGTCGATCGCGGTGTGGTCACCGGGGCTCAATCGGGTCGGCAATTCGATGCTCGGGGCGATCGCGCTCGAGAGGCTCGCGCGCGCCACCGGCTGGTCGGTCTTCGCGCCTTGATGCCAAAGGCCGGAAGTGCCGAGGCACCCGGCCTTCGAAGACACGCGAATTTCTCATTCGCGTCGGAGGCACGAGAAATTCGCGTGCGGGATACCCCCGGTCATCTTCGATGTCCGAGGGTATGGCCCGCCTCAGCTGCGGTCCTTGGTGAGAAGGATCTCTTCCCAGGCGATCGCATGGGCGACGATGGCGTCGAGGTCGGTCCATTTCGGCGCCCAGTCGATCTCGCGGTGGATGCGGTCGACGCGCGCGATCAGGGTCGGCGGGTCGCCGGGACGGCGCGGGCCGACGGTCACCGGCAATTTGCGGCCGGTGACGCGCTCCACCGCGGCGATCACCTCCCACACCGAGAAGCCCTTGCCGTAACCGCAGTTGGCGACGAGGCTCGCGCCCCCGGCGCGGAGCCGGTCGAGCGCGAGGACGTGGACGTCGGCGAGATCGGAGACGTGGATGTAGTCGCGCACGCCCGAGCCGTCGGGGGTCGGGTAGTCGGAGCCGAAGACCGAGATACCGGGACGCAGCCCGCACAGGCATTCGGCCGCGACCTTGATGATGTGGGCGGCGCCGCGCGAGGCCTGGCCGGTGCGCAGCGCCGGATCGGCGCCGGCGACGTTGAAGTAGCGCAGGGCGGTGTAGCGGAAATCATGCGCGGCGGCGGTGTCGCGCAGCATGATCTCGGTCATCCATTTCGACGAACCGTAGGGAGAGACCGGGTCGAGCCGTGCCTCCTCCGGCACCGGCACCACCTCGGGGGCGCCGTAGACGGCGGCGGAAGAGGAGAAGACGAAGGCCTTCACGCCGTGTCGCACGGCGCTCGCGATCAGTTCGCGCGACTTCACCGTGTTGTTGAAATAGTAGCCGAGCGGATCGCCGACGCTCTCCGGCACGCTCAGCGAACCGGCGAAATGGACGATCGAATCGATGGCGCCACCTGCGAGGAGGTCGTCGAGCAGAGCCCGGTCGCCGACGTCGCCGCGCACCAGCCGCGCCGCCTCCGGCAGGGCCCAGGCGAAGCCCGCGGAGAGATCGTCGAGCACCACCACGTCCTCGCCGCGATCGACGAGCGCCCAGACCACATGGCTGCCGATGTAACCGCAGCCGCCCGTCACCAGAACCGTCATGACATCTCCGCCGGATCGAACTTCGCGCGAAGCCTAGCGGAGAAACGTCACCATCCGGTCAACGGGACCCTCGACGCGGGGCCGGTCACGGCAGATGCAGCGCCGGCAGCTTGGACGCGATCGAGCCGGTGGTGATCTGATCGAAGCGCAGGCCCTCCGACCGCATCCGCTCGACGGGACGGACCGCGAGCGCGCAGAGCACCACGATCCCCATGATCAGAATGCGCATGTCGAAGGTCGGCTTCATCGGTTCGATCCGTCCACAACAGCTGAGACCCCGACGAAGACGGACGTGTGAGGCGGCCGCGATCATCGAGCGAAAAGAAGGAGATATGGGAAGAGGAACGGCTCGCGTCCCTCGCCTTCCGTTGTGCCCTGCGTTCGTTACCGAATCGTAAAGACTTCGTGACCATCCCGGGGCTAATCGGTTCGCAGGTCTCGGCTTCGCCGAAGGCGGAGACGACGGTCGACGCCCCTCGCCTTCTCGGCTAGAGAAGGCCCATGCTCGTCGTTCAAGATCTCACTTTCCGCATCGCCGGCCGCACCCTGCTCGAGGAGGCCTCCGTGGTGATCCCCACGGGCGCCAAGGCGGGGTTCGTCGGCCGCAACGGCACCGGCAAGACCACGCTCTTCAAGCTCGTCACCGGCGAATGGGCCGCCGAGAGCGGTTCGATCTCCTTCCCCAAGGCCGCCAAGATAGGTCAGGTGGCGCAGGAGGCGCCGGGCTCGGCGATCTCGCTCCTCGACTTCGTGCTCGCCGCCGACAAGGAGCGCGCGAGCCTGCTCGCCGAGGCCGAGACGGCGACCGATCCGACGCGGATCGGCGAGATCCACACGCGGCTCGCCGACATCGGCGCCCATTCGGCCGAGGCCCGCGCCGCGACCATCCTCTCCGGCCTCGGCTTCAGCCACGAGGCGCAGGCGCGACCGTGCTCGGACTTCTCGGGCGGCTGGCGGATGCGCGTCGCGCTCGCCGCCGTGCTCTTCTCCGAGCCGGACCTGCTGCTCCTCGACGAGCCGACCAACTATCTCGACCTCGAGGGCACGCTGTGGCTCGAGGACTACGTGCGGCGCTATCCGCACACCGTCGTGGTGATCTCCCACGACCGCGACATGCTCAACGCCGCCGTCGACATGATCGTCCATCTCGACCACGGCAAGCTCGTCGCCTATCGCGGCGGCTACGACGGGTTCGAGCGCCAGCGGCGCGAGAAGATGATCCTGACGCAGAAGATGAAGGAGAAGGTGGACGCCCAGCGCGCCCACATGCAGGCCTTCATCGATCGCTTCAAGGCCAAGGCGACCAAGGCCCGGCAGGCGCAGAGCCGGATGAAGGCGCTCGCCAAGCTCCAGCCGATCGCCGCCATGACCGACGAGGCGGCGCTGCCCCTCTCCTTCCCGCAGCCGATCGCCAAACTGTCGCCGCCGATCCTGGCGCTCGACGACGTCTCGGTCGGCTACGATCCGGCAAAGCCGATCCTCCGCAAGATCACCATGCGGATCGACGTCGAGGACCGGATCGCGCTGCTCGGCTCCAACGGCAACGGCAAGTCGACCTTCGCCAAGCTGATCGCCGAGAAGCTCGCGCCCTTCTCCGGCCGGGTGGCGCGGGCGAACAAGCTCTCGATCGCCTATTTCGCCCAGCATCAGCTCGACGAGTTGCGGCCGGCGGAGAGCCCGTTCCAGCACGTCCAGCGGCTGGTGCCGGATCAGCCGGAGGCCAGGACGCGCTCGCGGGTGGCGCAGATGGGCCTGCCGACCAGCCGCATGGACACGCCGGCGCGCGATCTCTCCGGCGGCGAGAAGGCGCGGCTCCTCCTCGGGCTCGCGACCTTCGCCGGGCCCAACCTGATGATCCTCGACGAGCCGACCAACCATCTCGACATCGACAGTCGCGAGGCGCTGGTTCAGGCGATCAACGAATACGAGGGCGCGGTGATCCTGATCAGCCACGACCGCCATCTGGTCGAGGCGACCGCCGACCGGCTGATGGTGGTCGGCGAGGGCACGGTCAAGGAGTTCGACGGCGACCTCGAGGACTATCGCCGGCTGGTCCTGGAAGGCGGCTCGGCGCCGAAGGGCGCGGACAAGGCGGATGCCGACGACGGCCGTCTCTCGGCGCTCGACCGGCGGCGGGCGGCGGCGGCGCTGCGCGAGCAGCTGGCGCCGCTCCGCAAGAAGATCAAGGACGCCGAGACCCGGATCGAGAAGCTCCAGAAGGAGATCGCCCGGCTCGACGGCAATCTCGCCGATCCCGATCTCTTCACCCGCGACGCCGCCAAGGGCACGCGCCTGATGAAGACGCGGTCCGACGCGGAAAAGGCGCTGGCGGAGACCGAGGATCTGTGGCTGACACTGTCGGCCGAACACGAAGAGGCCGAACGCGCCGCTCTCGACGGGTGATCCCCGTTCCGAGCGGCGCGATCGGCGGACGTGAACGCCGAGGCCCTCCGCGCCGAAGCGACCTCGGAGGCCGGCCGCGCCGGGATGTCCTCAGAGGCCGGCTGCGCCGAGATTTCTTCAGAGGCCGGCCGCGCCGGCTTGGGCCACCGCCATGTCGTTCTCGACCGAGCTGCCGGAGACGCCGACGGCGCCGATGATGGTGCCGGACTTGTCGCGCAGCAGCTCGCCGCCGCCGAAGATCACCAGACCGCGGTTGGTCACTTCGATGCCGTAGAGGGGCTGGCCGACCTGGGCGAGCGCGCCGAGGTCCTTGGTCGGCATGTTGAAGAGGCGCGCCGTCTTCGCCTTTCCGATCGAGATGTCGACACTGCCGAGGAAGGCGCCTTCCATCCGGGCGAAGGCCTTGAGATTGCCGCCGGCGTCGACGACGGCGATGTTCATCAGCGTGTCCGTCTGTTTGGCCTTGGCCTTGGCGGCCTCGATGACGCGCGTCGCCTGTTCGAGCGTGATGTCGCCCGGGAGCACCAGCTTGGACGTATCGGCGGCGAAGGCGGACACGGACGTCAGGGCGACGACGGCGAGCGCGGCGAGGGTGGTCTTCTTCATGACATGCGCTTCCTCTGGGGCGCACGGCGACGTGCGCCCGACGTGACGGGATGCGAACGGGCGTCGTCGAGGGAGTCCATGGCTCCCGCGCGAGGCCCGGAACGCGCGACGCGGTGGATCGGTGGCACGGACCCACAGTCACGGACGGCACGCGTCGGCGCCTTCTTCCGTGTTCCCCGTTCGATCAGGCGCACGAATACTCTGCACTCGCGCCGAAGATGCAGCTTTCGCCACAGTTCGCGCCCGTCGCGTTTCAGTATTCATGCCTCTTATTCGATTGCCGCCCTCTGTATAGACGGGCGCACGAAAGCGAATGATGCGTCATCTTGTCGATGGCGGCGAATTCGATCTTTGTGACGAGAACGGACCATGCTTTCGGGATGGCAGTCATGCATGGGAGCAATGGCCGGCGGCGCGAACACTTCCGAAGACGAGAAGCGGGCGCCGAGGTTCATCCGGCGCGCGAAATCAGCGCGTCGCGGGATCGAGAATCCGGTCGACCAGCGCCTCGTAACGCGCCGCGGCGATCGGCACCTCGAAATCGGCGGAGCGCACCATGCGCGGCACCGGGTCGCCGGGATCGGCGATCGCCGCGTCGAGCGCGTCGGCATAGCCCTGCTCGTCGTCGGCGAGCGAGGCGAGCACGCCGAGGCGCTCGTCGGAGAGGATCTCGCGGGGGCCGTCGCAGGGCGTCGCCACCACCGGCAGGCCGTGGGCCAGGGCCTCGACGACGACGTTGCCGAAGGCCTCGACGTGCGAGGAGAGCGCGAAGCAGCGGGCGCGCGCGTACCAGTCCCAGGGCTTGGCGACGTAGCCGGGCAGGAGGACGCGATCGGCGACGCCGAGCGCCTCCGCCTCGGCGAGGATCGCATCGCGCTCCGGACCCTGACCGAGGATCACCAATCGGGCGGTGCGATCGTTCATGCGGGCGAAGGCGCGGACCAGTTCGAGGAAGCCCTTGACCGGGACCAGGCGACCGACGCCGAGGATGATCGGCTCGCGCGCCGCCAGTCCCTCGCGGGTGAGCGAGGGGTCGGCGCCCGCGACGGTGACGGGGTTGTAGATCCGCACGCAGCGGTCCGGCAGCGCATGCCAGCGCTCGACGACGTCGCGCTCGAGGCCGTCGGAGACGCAGACGGTGGAGGCGGCGGCCCAGGTCAGCGGCCGGGCGAGCTTGAAGTGGAGCCAGCCGAACAGGCCGGTCTCGTTCTCGATATAGCCGTGGAAGGAGGTGACGACCCGGCGGAATCGGCCGATCAGGGCGGAGGCGACCACCGCCTTGATGTCGCTGCCGCCGATCGCGGAGAATACGAGATCGGGCCGGCGCCGTATCATTTCGCCCATCAGGGCGACGAGCGAGCGGACGTGGCCGGCGCCGAGCACGACGAGATCGACCTCGGGGGCGAGAAAGCCCCGGTTCTCGTCGGCGGCGAAGTCGACGACCAGGGTGACCTCGTGGCCGCGCCGAGCGAGCGCCGAGGCGAGAACCGCCCAGACCCGTTCCGCGCCTCCGCCGGACAACGACGTCGTGTAGAACATCAATCGACGTTTCGTCATCCGTCACCGCCTCGTCGAGGCGTCCTCGTCGTTGGTTCGATCTCGCCGCGCGGGTGGTCGATCGCCCGTCCCAGGGGCGACGCGAGCGCGCTTCCCGTTTCGCCGTGGTCGGGAAACACCTGCACAATGACGCAGGATATGTAAACAATTCCGTCTTTTCCCGGGTATTTCGCGACCAGGATGGTGAACGCGGAAGTTGCCCCCGCTCCGGATGCTTCAGCGGAGGAAGGTCTCGATCAACCTGCGCGCGAGGTGTTTCGGGTCGCTTGCGGAGACGAAGCCGAGTTTGTCCTTCTGCGCCAGCGCGGCGATGCCGTGCACGGCGGCCCAGAGCACTTCCACCTCGGCGCGCAGGTCGGCCGCGTCGGTCGCCGGGAGCGCCGGCGCGGCGACCGCCTGGACGCGCGCGAGCAGCCGCTCGATACGGTCGAGATGCCAGCGCGGCGTCGGCCGGTCGTGGGCCGGCTCGTGTTCGAACACCATGGCGAAGAGGCGGCCGCGCGTGGCGGCGAAATCGACGTAGCGCAGAGCGAGTTCGGTGAGGGCGGCGCCGGGCTCGGCCGGCAGCGGCGCCTCGAACAGAGCCACGTGCATGTCGTCGACGACCGAGGCGGCGACGTGGAGGACGAGATCGTCGAGGTCGGCGAAGAGATTGTAGAGGCTGCCGACGGAACAGCCGAGCTCGCCGGCGATCCGCCGGGCGGTCAATCCGGCGAGGCCGTCGGCGGCGACGGCGGCGCGGGCGGCGGCGACGGCGCGAGCGCGCATCTCGTCGTGATCATGGGGCATGCGGCGCGGCACGTGGCGGCTCCTTGTTGCCCGCCATCATGGTGAGCGATGTTCACGAAGGCAAGGGCGGCACGTCGAGGGCGCGGAAGACGGCGCAGCGGCGGAAGACCCCGAGGCTCGGCTCGACCGACTTCCGCGCGCAGAACTTCGCGACCAGCTTGGCGAGACCCTTGATGTCGCGGCCGCTGGTCGCCGGGAACTGGTCGACCAGATCGTCTATCAGGGCGTCGTCGAGCGCGAGGCCGAACTGATCGGCCATGACCCGCCAGATCCGGGCGCGGTCGGCGGCGTCCGGGGAATGATATTTGATCAGCGCGATGCAGCGCGAGACAATCGCCTCGTCGATGTCGTCGACACGGTTGGTGGTGAGGAACAGGAGCCCGTTGAAATATTCGAGCACCCGCAGGAACACGCCGACCACCGCGTTCATGCGCAGGTCGTCGCGTCGGCGCTTGATGTAGACGTCGGCCTCGTCGATCAGCATCACCGCGCCCCAGCGCTGCGCCCGGGTCAGCGCCTCCTTCAACTGCTGTTCCATCTGGGCGACGTCGAGGCCGAGCTGGCCGGAATGGACCCGGTAGAGCGGACGCCCGACGATCTCGGAATAGACCTCCGCCGTCAGCGTCTTGCCGACGCCCGGCGGGCCGGCGCAGAGCACGGTGGTGCCGCCGGATTTCCCCGCCACCACGTCCTCCATCAGCGTGTCCATCTCGGCGGTGAGGATGTCGACGAGGTCGATCTGCTCGGGCGGCAGCACCAGTTTCCGCTTCAGCTCGGGCTGGTAGACGTAAGGGGCGACGTCGTCGACGTGGACCCAGACGTGGTGATGCAGCTCGAGGTGGAAGAAGAAGATCAGCGGGTGCACCGGCAGTTCGGTGAAGGCGCCGGCGGGCACCCGGTCGTGCGCCTCCTTCAGCGCGCGATCGCCGTCGCGATCGAACCAGTCGGCCTTGCCGGAGCGGCGGATCAGCTTGTCGAGGAAGAGGCCGGAGGCGTCGAGGCCGAGCGCGCGCTCGCCGATCAGATCCTCGTCGACGACCAGACGGGCGGGTTGGCCGGTCGAGGAGAGGATGACGATCGCCTTCCTCGCCCAATCGGTGTCGCGCCGGGCGGCGGAGGGATCCTCCGCCCAGATGCCGACGCCGAGGCCGGTGAACTGTTCCCCGGCGCGGGCGCGCCAATCGAAGTAGCGGGCCGAGCGCGCGTCGAAGTCGGCGAGGAGGGCGGCGTCCTCCTTCAGCCAGCCGAGACGGGCGAGGATCGCGTCGACGGTCGAGCCGTCGAGATCGCGGGTGCGGATCATCAGCGTCTCGACCGCGACGCGGCCGCGTGAATTGGCCTTCAGCTCGACGACGACGCGGCCGGATTCCTCCTCCCCCGGCGGGGTGTAGTCGAGGCGGGTGACGAGCCAGGGCTGGGGCCGGCCGTCGGGCGCCATGCGGAAGAGCCAGCCGCGCGCCGCGCCCTCGACCAGATGCAGCGCCAGAGCCGGCGCCAGACGATCGAGATCGTCGGGGCCGAAGCGCCGCCCCTCGGCGGCCGCGACGCGGGCGAGGGCGGCGATCTGGTCGCGGCGGCCGCGATCGAGGCGGCCGTCGTCGGTCAGATCGTGGAGCCGGGCGAGTTCGGCCGCGCCGAGCGTTCCGAGCGCGACCTCGACGCGGTCGGAGAAACGCGGCTGGGCGAGGAGGCCCGCGCGATCGGGGAAATCGGCGACCAGCGCTTCGACCAGATCGCGTTCGACGACCAGTTTCATGGGGCGGCTCCCTCGGCGGATCGGATTGGCGGCTTTGCGACACGCGGCCCGCCGTCCGGCGCGCCGGACGGGCCCGAGCAAGTTGCGGGCCGCCGGCGTGGTCACGGCGGCCGGATCGCCCCCGTCGTTCGGCGGGTGGCGACGGCGCCGGGATCGTGTCAGGGTCGGGTGGGCTCTCGCTCACCGAGAGAGGCGCGATGACGGCGGTGATCTGGCTGGAATTCTCGTTCTGGGCGGCGATGGTGGCCGTCGCCGGCCATCGATTGTCGCTCAACGGCGACGTGATCGCCGAGAAGACCGGATTGTCGGGCAACTGGATCGGCCTCGCCCTGCTGGCGACGGTGACCTCGCTGCCGGAACTGGTCACCGGCGTCGGGTCGATCACGGCGGCGGGCGCGCCCGACATGGCGGTCGGCGACGCGCTCGGCAGCTGCGTCTTCAATCTGATGATCCTGCTGGTCGCCGATCTCGTCCACCGTCCCGCGCCGAGCTTCGGCTGCGCCTCGCAGGGCCACATCCTGGCGAGCGGCTTCGGCATTCTGGCGCTGGGGCTGGTCGCCTCGGCCCTGGTGCCGCCCGGCCTCCTCGCCTCGCTGCGGCTCGGATGGGTCGGCCTGATCTCGCCCGCCTTGATCCTGGTCTATGCGGTGTCGCTCCGGGTGGTCTTCGTCCACGAGCGGCGCGCCGTGCAGACCGGCGTCGAGCGCAGCGTGCGCCGGCACGACGGCATCACGCTGCGCGCCGCGGTGATCCGCTACGCGATCGCCGCCACGGTGGTGATCGTCGCCGGCCTGCGGCTGCCGGTGGTCGCCGAGCGGCTGGCGCAGGCGCACGGGCTCTCCGACGGCTTCGTCGGGACGACGCTGGTGGCGGCGACGACGTCGATGCCGGAATTCATGGTGACGCTCGCGGCGGTCCGAATCGGCGCGCTCGACATGGCCTTCGCCAATCTCCTCGGCAGCAATCTCTTCAACATGGTGGTGCTGGCGGTCGACGACCTCGTCTTCACGCCCGGCCCGCTCCTCGCCGTCGCCGCGCCCACCCATGCGATGACGGCGCTGTCGGCGATGATGATGAACGGGGTGGTGATCGTCGCGCTTCTCTATCGGCCGCAACGCCGGCTGTTCGGCACCTTCGGCTGGACCAGCCTCGCCCTGCTCGGGCTCTATCTCCTGAACGTCTGGGCGCTGGTCGCGACCGAGCGATGAGGGAGCCTACTCGGCCCATGAAATTCGGACTCGTCCGAATTTCATGGGCGTTACGGCCTGACCGGCCGACGCCCGTTCGGGCTTGCCTTCGCGCATGAAGGTCCGAGCGGGGCGCACCTTCATGCGCTCGGTCTCACCCCTTCTTGGCCCAGCGCCCGCGTTCGTCCTGGATCCAGTAGGTCGGCGTCAGGCCGGCGGCCTTGACCGCCTTCCAATGGGCGCGGGCGTCGAGCACCGCCTCGGTGTCGTTGCCGTCGAAGAGGAAGACGAGACGGTCGTAGTCGGCGAAGTCGGGCGGCGGCACGGCGCGGTCGACCAGGAAGCGGACGGTGGCGCCGGCGCGGGCGTCCGCCTCGGCGGTCAGGCGCACGGCGCGGTCGGTCAGATCCTCGGGGCGGATGCCGTGGGGGAGGAAGCTCTCGTCGGAATAGGTCCAGAGATGCCCGTCGAGGGCGTCGCGGCGCTCGACCGAGCCGGTCTGGACCACCGTCTTCCAGCCGCGTTCCAGGCACTTCTCGAGGAGGCCCGGCAGGGCCTGCTCGAGGGTGCGGGTCTGGAGATGGTAGAAGAGGGCCTCGGTCATGGCGTCCTCGAAGGCGAAGGGGGCGTTTCCGCCCCCTTCCCTCACTTCTCGTAGTGGTCGGCGACGAGGCGGTCGAGCAGGCGCACGCCCCAGCCCGAGGCCCAGGCCTTGTTGAGGTCGGTCGAGGGCGAGCCCATCGCCGTGCCGGCGACGTCGAGATGCGCCCAGGGCACGTCGCCGACGAAGCGCTTGAGGAACTGCGCCGCCGTCACCGAGCCGGCGTCGCGGCCGCCGGTGTTCTTCATGTCGGCCCAGGTACTGTCGATCAGCTTGTCGTAGTCGGCCGAGAGCGGCATCCGCCAGACCGTCTCGCCGGTGACGAGGCCGGCGGTGGTGAGGCGCTCGGCGAGGATGTCGTCGTTGGTGAAGAGGCCGGCGTTGAGCTTGCCGAGCGCCACCAGAATGGCGCCGGTGAGCGTCGCCAGATCGACGATGGCGGCGGGCTTCACCGTCTCCTTGACGTGCCACAGCACGTCGCAGAGGACGAGACGGCCCTCGGCGTCGGTGTTGATGACCTCGATGGTCTGGCCGGAGAGCGAGGTGACGATGTCGCCGGGGCGCTGGGCGCCGGCGTCGGGCATGTTCTCGACGAGGCCGATGGCGCCGACCACGTTGACCTTGGCCTTGCGCGAGGCGAGCGCGTGCATCAGGCCGGTGACGACGGCGGCGCCGCCCATGTCGCCCTTCATGTCCTCCATGCCGGCGGCCGGCTTGATCGAGATGCCGCCACTGTCGAACACCACTCCCTTGCCGACGAAGGCGACCGGCGCCTCGCCCTCGGCGCCGCCGTTCCAGCGCATGATCACCACGCGCGGCGGGCGCTTCGAGCCTTGCGCGACGCCGAGAAGGGCGTTCCAGCCGGCCTTCTTCAACTCCTTCTCGCCGAGGATCTCGACCTCGACGCCGAGCTTCTCGAGCTTCTTCGCCTTGGCGGCGAATTCCTCGGTGCCGAGGACGTTGGCGGGTTCGCAGATGAGGTCGCGGGTGAGCGTCACGCCGTCGGAGATCGGCTCGACCCGGGCCTTCCACAGCTTCTTGGCGGCGGAGGCGTCGGCGAGCGCAAGGGTGAGATCGAGGGTGGTCTTCTCCTCGTCGTCCTTCTTCTTGGTCTTGTAGCCGTCGAAGGCATAGGCGCGCAGGCGCACGCCGAGCGCCACGTCGGCGGCGCGCTCGGCGACGATGCCCTCGCCGTCGGCGCGCTCGAGCAGCAGCGTGGCGGCGGCGACCTTCAGATCGATCAGCTTGCCGGCGACCACGCCGCCGAGCTTCAGCCAATCCTTCTCGGAGAGATCGGCGGGCTTGCCGAGGCCGACCAGGACGACGCGGTCGAGCTCGCACCCGGCGGGGGCGACGACGTCGAGAGTGGCGAAGCCCTTGCCCTTGAAGCCGGCCTTGGCGATCGCCCGGCCGAGCGCCCCGCCACAGGTCGCGTCGAGCGCGGCGGCGGTCGGCGGCAGGGCCAGATCCTCTGCGACGAGGACGACGAGCGTGCCGGTCGCGGGGGCTTCCGGCTTGGCGAAGGCGATCGTGGGTCGGGACATCGACGAGATACTCCGGGAGGGGTCGGCGCGGGGAGCGGAAAGCCCCGAAGGCGCCTCGGTGCGGCAGAAGATGGAGCGCCGGAGCCGGTTCGGCAAGCGTCAAGACGGCGTGGCCGGCGTTGCCGTTGCGCCGCACCACGGCGTTAACCATCTTTCCAAGCAATCCATTAGGCATTTCGGAGCTTGATGGATCCTCGGGGACGAAGCACCGTCCGGGGCATGATCGCGGCACCAGTCGGTGCTAAGAAGCTTCCCGGGTGGAGCATGGACGCGCGCCGGTCGGTCGAGAGAGGCCGCCCGCGCGAGGGGACGGAGGACGAACGGAAGAGCATGCGGCTCATCGAGCGATACATCTTCCGTCGTGCGGCCGGGGCCTTCCTCATGTCGTTGGGGGCGCTGATCGGCGTCGTCTGGGCGACACAGGCGCTCCGACAGATGAATCTCGTCACCGCCAAGGGCGCGGCGCTGCTCGTCTTCTTCAAGATCACCGCGCTGGCGCTGCCGTTCCTGACGATCGTGGTGGCGCCCTTCGCGCTCCTGATCGCCTGTATCCAGACCCTCAACAGCCTCAACGCCGACAGCGAGCTGGTGGTGCTCAACGCCTCCGGCGCGTCGCGTTTCGTGGTGCTGAAGCCCCTGCTGGCGCTGGCCCTGCTGGTCGCGGCGACGATGATGTTCCTCTCCACCTGGGGCTCGCCGGCGGCGCTGCGGACGCTGCGCGAGAACCTGGCGCGGATCAACGTCGACGTCGTCGCCAACATCGTCCAGCCCGGGCGCTTCATCACCATCGAGAAGAATCTGACCTTCCACATCCGCTCGCGCGCGCCCGACGGCTCGCTCGGCGGCCTCTTCGTGGAAGACGCGCGCGATCCGGCGATCGCCTTCACCTACATCGCCGATCAGGCCTCGATCGTCGAAATGTTCGGCAAGACCCTGCTCGTCATGCGCGACGGCGTGATCCAGCGGCGCACGACCGCCGACGGCAATCTGTCGCTGATCGACTTCCAGTCCTATGCCTTCGACCTCTCGGCGATGACGCCGACCACGACCTCGCCGGTGTTCCGCCCGAGCGAGCGCTCGACGGCGGAACTGTGGAGCCTCGGCGGCAGCCGGCCCGACGAATACGCCCGCAACAACGCCGGGCGGCTGCGTTCCGAGCTGCACGACCGGCTGACCCAGCCGCTGCTGCCGATCGCCTTCGCCCTCCTCAGCTTCCTGGCGCTGGGCGACGCCCGCACCACCCGCGAGGGACGCGGCATGGCGATCGTCGGCACGATCGCCGCGGTCGGCGTGATGCGCGGCGGGCTCTTCGCCGCGACCAGCGCGGCCGGCACCTCCGACGTCGCCGTCGGCCTCGCCTGGGGGCTGTCGCTCGGGGTGATCGGCTGGGCGCTGATGGTGGTGGCGACCGACCGCAAGGTGGCGCTGCCCGGGCTGGTGGCGCGCGGGCTCGACGCGATCTCCGAGCGGGTCGGGGCCGTCGGCCGCCGTGTCGCCGATCGATTGGGCCTCTCCGGCGAACGGGAGGAGACGCCGTGATCGGCCCCACTCTCGGTCGCTATTTCGCGAAACGGACCTTTCTGGCAGTGGCGTCGATCTTCGCGATCGCCTTCCTGATCGTGTTCCTGTTCGACTTCCTCGACATGGTCCGCGCCAACATCGACCGGGCGACCTTCTCGTGGTCGACGGCGCTGGCGGCGTCGCTCTTCCGTATTCCCGCCTTCTCCGAGCAGGTGCTGCCCTTCGCCACGCTGTTCGGGGTGATGGCGGCGCTTCTGGCGCTGTCGCGCAAGCTCGAGCTGGTCGTGGCGCGGGCGGCCGGCATTTCGGTCTGGCAATTCCTGGCGCCGCCGATCGCGGTGGCGCTGGCGGTCGGGATCTTGTCGACGATCGCCTACAATCCGCTCGCCGCCCATCTCAAGGGCCGCTCGGAAGGTCTCCAGACCCAGCTCGCCGGCAACGCGCCGCGCCGGGCCGACGACACCATGCGCGAGGTCTGGCTGCGGCAGAACGGCGAGGACGGCGAATCGATCGTCCATGCCCGGCAGGCGACCGATCGCGGTCTCCACCTCTCCGGCGTCACCATGCACACGTTCGACGAACGCGGACATTTCCACTCCCGGATCGAGGCGGCGACGGCCGATCACGAGCCCGGCCGGTGGCGACTCGCCGACGCCTGGGTCTTCCGCGCGGGCGAGGCGCCGGAGCATCACGACGACCTTCTGGTCGCGACCCGGCTGAAGGCCGAACAGATCGGCGAGAGCCTCACCGAGCCCGATACCGTGTCGTTCTGGGCGCTGCCCTCCTTCATCGAGACGGCGCGCGCGGCCGGATTGCCGGCTTTCCAATTCGAACTTCAATATCAATTGCTTCTCGCGCGTCCGCTGCTCCTGGTGGCGATGGTGCTGATCGCCGCGACGGTTTCTCTCAGAGTGTTCCGCTTCGGCAACATCGGCAGCATGATTCTCGGTGGCGTCGCGGCCGGCTTCGTGCTTTATGTCGCCGGAGAGGTGGCCCGAGGGATGGGCGGAGCGGGTATCGTTCCGCCGCTGCTCGCCGCTTGGACGCCGGCCGTGGTCGCCTCCTCGATCGGATTCACGGTTCTGTTGCACCAGGAGGACGGCTAGACATGACCCGCACCGTCCTCGTGCGAAGACCCGCAATGGCTCCCGTGTCCGGCCGCCGCCGCCTCGCGGGGCTCGCCGCCGGCGTCTCCACCGCTCTTCTCGCGCTCTTCCTCGCCGTCCCGGCCGAGGCGGCCAAGGTCAAGTCGACCGGCACCGCCGCGCTCGCCGGTGGTCCGCGCACCACCACGCCGACGCTGCCGGCCGGCGACCACATGGTCGTCGAGGCCGATCAGGTCGTCTACGACGATCGCGATTCCTCGGTGACCGCGACCGGCGCGGTGGCGATCTACTACAAGGGCAACGTGCTGACGGCGCGCAAGGTCACCTATCTGCGCGACACTCAGCGGGTGGTCGCCGAAGGCGACGCGCGGCTGGTCGACAAGGACGGCAACGTCCTCACCGCGACAAAGATGGACGTCACCCAGGGGTTCTCGGAAGGGTTCGTCGAATCGCTGCGCATCGACACGATCGATCGATCGCGCTTCGCCGCGGAGAGCGCGACGCGCACCGGCGGCAACGTCACGGTGTTCGAGAAGGGCGTCTATTCGGCCTGTCAGACCTGCGTCAACGAGCCGGCCAAGCCCCCGTTCTGGCAGATCAAGGCGGCCAAGATCGTCCATGATCAGCAGGAAAAGACCGTCTATTACGAAGACGCCAAGCTCGAGATGCTGGGCACCCCGATCGCCTGGGTGCCGTTCTTCATGCATCCCGATCCGTCCGAGCGGCGCAAGACCGGCTTCCTGCTGCCGCGCGTGATCAACTCCGGCTCGCTCGGCCTCGGCATCCAGGTGCCGTTCTACTGGGCGCCGGTGGCGAACTGGGACGCGACCCTGCAGCCGGTGGCGATGTCGCGCCAGGGCCTGCTCGCCGACGTCGAGGTGCGCCATCGCATCGAAAGCGGCCTGATCACGGCGCGCGGCTGGGCGATCTCGCAGATCCATCCGGAAGCCTTCGTGTCGACCAGCGGCGATCGCCGCGTGCGCGGCGGCTTCAACACCACCGGCACCTTCACCCTCGGCGACCAGTGGTCGTGGGGCTGGGACGTGACCGAGGTCACCGATCGCCGCTTCCTCGACCAGTATCACCTCTCCACCTCCGATCAGGATCGCTCGGTCTCGACCGTGTTCCTGAAGGGCGAGGGGCTGAAGTCCTATTTCGAGGCGCGCGCCTACAAGTTCACGGTGCTGAACGACGACAACGGTCTCGATCGGCTCAACAACCCGCTGCTGTTCGGCGCCGGCTCCGGCCTCCAGGACAAGCAGCCGGTCGTCCATCCGGTGATCGACTACGACAAGGTGCTCGAGCAGTCGGTGCTGGGCGGCGAGGTCTCCGGCCATCTCAACGTGACCAGCCTGTCGCGCACCCGGACCGACATCGACACGGCCGGCCGCGTCTACGGCATCGCCGGCACCTTCTCGCGGCTGTCCGGCATGGTCGGGTGGCGGCGCCAGTTCATCGATCCGATCGGTCAGGTGTTCACGCCCTCGGCGAGCCTGCGCGGCGATCTCTTCTACAATCACTCCGAGGATCGCAATCTGGTCGGCTTCGTCCAGAACGGCACGCTCGGCCGCGTCACGCCGACGCTGGCGCTCGACTACGCCTATCCCTTCGTGATGGACAGCTCGATCGGCGCCCACACCTTCTCGCCGATGGCGAAGCTGGTGATCCGGCCGAGCGAGCAGTGGATCGGGCGCCTGCCCAACGAGGACGCGCAGAGCGTCGTCTTCGACGACACCACCCTGTTCCGCACCGACAAGTTCTCCGGCTGGGATCGCGCCGAGGGCGGCACCCGCCTCAATCTCGGCGGGCGCTATTCGTTCCATGGGCCGTCGGGGGGATCGCTGTCGGCGCTGTTCGGCCGTTCCTACCTGCTGTCGGGCGTCAATTCCTTCGTCTATCCCGGTTACGACGAGCTGCTGCGGCAGGCCCAATTGGGCAATCCGGTGCCGCTGTCGGCCTTCGGCACCGGCCTCGAGACCAATGCCTCCGACTGGGTCGGCGGTCTGACCATCGACAGTTCGATGGGCTTCCGGGTGGGCGCGCAGGCGCGCTTCGCCGCCGACACGTGGCGGCTCGAGCGCTCCGACATCAAGGCGTCGGGCACCTCCGGGCCGCTGTCGGCCTCGGTCACCTGGGCCTACAAGCGCACGCCGGACGTGGTCTACGACCTGCTCACCCAATATGCGACGACCTACGGGGCGGCGGCGATCGCGGTGCGCGACGCGCTCGAGCGCGAGCGCTCGGAGATCCAGACCGCGACCAATCTGCGTCTGTCGCCGACGTGGCGCCTCTTCGGCGGCGTCCGCTACGACATGATCGACCACTTCGTGTCGGGCACCAACGCCGGCATCGGCTACGACAACGACAGTTTCTCGATCTCCGTCGCCTATGCCGAATCGACCTATTGGTCGCTCGACGGCGGCGTGAACAAGCAGATCCACGATCAGACCGTGTTCCTGCGGTTCGGCCTCAGGACCCTCGGCGACGGCAGCCTGTCGAACTCGCTCGCCTCCAGCAACTGAGGCGAAGCCGGCGGAACATCACGATTCCGCCACTTCGGCCTTGCAGGAAGAGCCCTCGACGCGCGAGAGTCTCGTCTTCGCCGGCGGCCGCGAGGAGACGCGGGCCGCGCCACCAGTTCAGGGATGATTGCCACGATGTCGATGTCACCGCGCCTCTCCGCAGCCCTCGCCGTGTTCGCCTGCGCCGTCGGGTTCGGCTTCGCCGCGATCGCTCCGGCATCGGCGGCGTCGAAGATCCGGGTGGTCGTCAACGGCGAGCCGATCACGACCAACGAGATCGCCGAGCGGGCGCGGCTGTTGCGCCTGACCAGCCGGACCAGCGCCGCCTCGGTCGAGCGCGCCGCGACCGAGGAGCTGATCGAGGACAAGCTGAAGCTCCAGGAGGCCAAGCGCGTCGGCATCAAGGCCAGCGACGGGCAGGTCGACGCCGCCTTCGCCTCGATCGCCGGCCGCCTCAAGATCTCCCCGGCGACCCTCGCCCAGGGCCTGTCGCAGCAGGGCATCTCGCCGAAGAACCTCAAGGAACGCCTGCGCGTCCAGATCATCTGGCAGCAGCTGGTGGTGGGCCGCTTCCAGCGCACCGTCTCGATCTCGGATTCGCAGATCGTCGACGCCCTCGCCAAGAAGACCGAGGCCGGCAAGGCGGCGGCGAAGGGCGACGGCAAGACCGTCGAATATTCGCTGAAGCAGGTCGTGCTCGTGATCCCCAAGGCGGGCGGCAGCGAGGGCGCGCGCATGCGCGAGGCGGAGAGCCTGCGCAGCCGCATCACCTCCTGCGATCAGCTGGTCGAGGCCGTGAAGCCGATGAACGAGGCCCTGGTGAAGAACCTCGGCAAGCGCACCGAGGACGAGCTGCCCGAGCAGTTCCGCGGCATGCTCGGCGGCGTCGAGGTCGGCCGGCTCGCCAAGCCGATGCGCACGCCGATCGGCGTGGAGATGATCGCCGTCTGCGGCAAGCGCGATCTCAGCGGCGACTTCGAGGTCCGCTCCAAGGTCGAGGACGAGCTGCGCGCCCAGGAAGGCGAGGTCTTCGCCCGGCGCTACATCAACGATCTGCGCCGCATCGCCGTCATCGACTATCGCCGCTGAGGCCGCCGCCGTGCCGTCGCCCTCGCCTCGCCGCGCCCCCCTCCCCCTCGCGCTGACCTGCGGCGAGCCGGCCGGGATCGGGCCCGACGTGACGCTCGCCGCCTGGCTCCGGCGCCGCGCCGACGCGCTGCCGCCGTTCTACGCGATCGGCGCGGTCGAGCTCTATCGCCGCCGCGCCGCCCGGCTCGGGCTCGAGGTTCCGATCGTCGCCGTCGCCCCGGACGAGGCGGCGGAGGTCTTCGACCGCGCGCTGCCGGTGGTCGATCTCGGCCTGCCGACGGTCGGCGAGCCGGGCCGGCTCGATCCGGTCGACGCGGCCGTGGTGATCGCGGCGATCGAGCGGGCGGTCGGCGACGTCGCGGCCGGACGGGCGCGGGCGATCGTCACCAATCCGCTGCACAAGCACGCGCTCTACGCGGTCGGCTTCGCCCATCCCGGCCATACCGAATTCCTCGGCGCCCTCGCCGCCTCGATCGCCCCGCCGCCGGACGGCGTCGCGTGGCGGGCGGTGATGATGCTGGCGGGGCCGGACCTGCGCACGGTGCCGGTCACCGTCCATGTCGCGCTCGCCGAGGCGGCACGGACCCTCGACGCCGAGACGATCGTCGCCACCGGCCGCATCGTCGCCGCGGATCTCACCCGCCGCTTCGGCCTTGCCGCGCCGCGTCTGGCGATCGCCGGGCTCAACCCACATGCGGGCGAGGACGGGGCGATGGGGCGCGAGGACATCGAGGTGATCCGCCCGGCGGTCGCGCGTCTGCGCGCCGAGGGCATCGACGCGCGCGGGCCGCTGCCGGCCGACACGATGTTCCATGCCCGGGCGCGCGCGACCTACGACGCGGCGCTGTGCATGTATCACGATCAGGCGCTGATCCCGGTCAAGACGATCGCCTTCGACGAGACCGTCAACGTGACGCTGGGGCTCCCCTTCGTGCGGACGTCGCCCGACCACGGCACGGCGCTCGACATCGCCGGTTCGGGCAAGGCGCTGCCGGAGAGCCTGATCGCGGCGATCCGGCTGGCGGCGTCGATGAGCGAGGCGGCGTGATGGCGCAGATCGACGATCTGCCGCCGCTGCGGGACGTGATCGCGCGGCACGAGCTCTCGGCGCTGAAGTCGCTCGGGCAGAACTTCCTGCTCGACCTCAACCTCACCGCCCGCATCGCGCGGGCCGGCGGGCCGCTCGCCGACACGCTGATCATCGAGGTCGGCCCGGGTCCCGGCGGCCTGACGCGGGCGCTGCTCGCGGAAGGCGCCGGCAAGGTGGTGGCGATCGAGCGCGACCGGCGTTGCCTCGCCGCGCTGGCCGAGATCGCAGCTCATTATCCCGGCCGGCTCGAGGTGATCGAGGGTGACGCGCTCGAGGTCGACATCGGCCGGATCGTCGCGGAACAGGGCGGCGGCAAGCCGGCCCGCCTCGTCGCCAATCTGCCCTACAACGTGGCGACGCCGCTGCTCGTCGGCTGGCTGCGCGCCGAGCCGTGGCCGGCGTGGTGGGCGTCGGCGACGCTGATGTTTCAGCGCGAGGTCGCCGAACGGATCGTGGCGACGCCCGACGACGATCACTACGGCCGTCTCGGGGTTCTCGCCGGCTGGCGGACCGAGGCGCGGATCCTGTTCGATCTGTCGCCCCAGGCCTTCTCGCCGCCGCCGAAGGTCACCTCCTCGGTGGTGCGGCTGATCCCGCGCGCCGAGCCGCTGGCGGTCGATCCGGACGTGCTGGAGCGGGTGGTCGCGGCCGCCTTCGGGCAGCGCCGCAAGATGCTCCGGCAGTCGCTGAAGGGGCTCGGGATCGACCCGGCGACCCTGCTCGCCGCCGCCGGCATCGAGCCGACCCGGCGGGCGGAGGAGATCGACGTCGCGGGGTTCGTCCGGCTCGCCAATGCGCTGTCGGCACGGTGAACGGCGCCGATGCACCGCGTCGTCGACGTGCAATTTACAACCTTGGATATATTCATGGTTCGTTGACGCACTGTTGATCGGTGCAATCATCGCGGCTCGTCCTGGGGAGGAGGAAGCAGCGATGGCCAAGACCACGTCCACGAAGTCTCCGATCACGACACCCGCCGCCGAAGCGCCGAAGCGGCGCTTCTGTTGCCAACCGACGTCGACCTTCCTGGCCCTCCAGGGATCGATCGCCGGCGATCGGTTGGAGGCGATACGCACCAACTCGAAGCGCTGGGCGAACGGAACCACTCTGACCTACTGGTTCTTCGACGGCAGCCGCGGCTCGCCGAACTGGGTCGGCTCGGACGCCGACATGGACGTGGTGCGCTGGGCCTTCACGAAGTGGAAGAACCAGGGGATCGGCCTCGACTTCCGCGAGGTCGCCCGTCCTCAGGAAGCGGTCATTCGCATCGGCTTCGACCATACCGACGGCTCGTGGTCCTATGTCGGGCGCGACGTCCTCGACCACTCCTCGCCCGACGAGCGGACGATGAACTTCGGCTGGGGGCTCGGCGACGCCTATGGTCACGACACGGCGTTGCACGAGATCGGTCATACGCTCGGCCTCGAGCACGAACACCAGAACCCCAATTCCGGCATCGTCTGGAACAGGTCGGCGGTCCTCGCCGCGTTCATGGGTCCGCCGAACGAGTGGGAAGCGCCGATGATCGAGCGCAACATCCTCGACAAGTTGTCGCCTCGGCGGATCACCGGCTCGCAGTGGGACCCGAATTCGGTGATGCACTACCACTTCGACGCCGGGTTGATCGACGAACCGGCGATCTACCGGACGCATCCCCTGACCCCCGCCGGCGGCCTGTCGCCGCTGGACATCGCCTGGGTGAGGCAGTTCTACCCGCCGCAGGCGGCCGCTCTGCCGCAGCTCGTTCCGCACAGTTCGCAGCTGGTGGCGGCGGCCTATCCGGCACAGGCCGACTACCGGATCGACCCGACCACGACCCGCAAATACGACATCCGCCTCTTCGGCCAGGGTGACGCGTTGATGCTGCTCTACGAGAAGACGGCGGACGGAGAACGATATCTCGCCGGCCACGACGACACCGGCAAGGACGCCAATGCCGCCTTCACCGCGAGGCTCGAGGAGGGCAAGTCCTATGTCCTCAGGGTCAAGGTCCACTATGTCGCGAAGTCGGACGAACTCTCGCTGATGATGTGGTGAGGCGCATCGCTCCAAAGGCCGAGGTGCACCCCGCCTCGGCCATCGAGGGCATGGGCGTGCGGAAGTCGCGGATGACGCCGGGCTTTCGCCCCGTGCGCCGACCTGCCGTCGGCGCGGCCGCATGGAGGCGGATCATGGCGTCGCCCGATCCGCCCGACGGGGGCGCCTCACTCCGCCAGCAGTCCCTCGACGAAACCTTCCAGCCCGGTCTGGCGGAAGCGCTTCAGGCGTTCGGTGCGCAGGATCGCCTTGACGTCGTCATAGGCGCGGGAGAGGTCGTCGTTGACGATCACGTAGTCGAAGCGGCGCCATTCGGCGATCTCGACCTTGGCGTTGTCGAGCCGCTTGGCGATCACCTCCTCCGCGTCCTCGGCGCGGCGGTGGAGGCGCGCCGCCAATTCCTTCATCGACGGCGGCAGGATGAAGATCGCCACCACGTCCTCGGGCAGCTTCTCCTTGACCTGGACCGTGCCCTGCCAATCGATGTCGAAGAGGATGTCGCGACCGGCGCTGAAAGCCTGTTCGACCGCCTCGCGCGGGGTGCCGTAGAAATTGCCGTGGACCTCGGCCCATTCCAGCAGCTCGCCGTGATCGCGCAGCGCCTGGAAGCGGTTCTTCGAGATGAAGTGGTAGTGGACCCCGTCGATCTCCGAGGAGCGCTTGGCGCGGGTCGTCACCGAGACCGACAGCGCGATCTCGCGATCCTGCTCGATCAGCAGCCGCGACAGGGTCGATTTGCCGGCGCCGGAGGGCGAGGCCAGGACGAAGCCGAGGCCGCGACGGCCGGCGGAGGACTGCGCGCGCATGGCGGGGCTCACTCGATGTTCTGGATCTGCTCGCGCAGCTGATCGACCACGGCCTTCATGTCGAGGCCGATCGCGGTCAGCTCGCGGTCGTTGGCCTTGGAGCAGAGCGTGTTGGTCTCGCGGTTGAATTCCTGGGTCAGGAAATCGAGCCGGCGGCCGACGGCACCACCGCCGCCGATCAGGCGGCGCGCCTCGGCGACATGGGTGGTGAGCCGGTCGAGCTCCTCGCGGATGTCGGCGCGGGTGGCGAGCAGCACCGCCTCCTGGGCGAGACGCTGCGGATCGAGCGCCGGCACGGCGCCGAGCAGGGCCTCGACCTGTTCGGCGAGGCGGGCGCGGATCGCCTCGGGCGTGCGCGCGGGATGAGCCTCGGCGGCGGCGGTGAGACGTTCGATCTCGTCGATCTGGGCGGCGAGCACGCGGCCGATCGCCTCGCCCTCACGGGCGCGGGCGGCGGCGAGACCCTCGACCGCCGTGTCGAGGCCGGCCAGGAGCGCGGCGTCGAGCGCGGCGCGCTGGGTCTCGTCGTCCTCGACCTCGGTGGTCTCGAGGACGCCCTTCAGCGCCAGGATGCCGTCGAGGCTCGGCGCGGCGGCGTCGATGCGGTCGGCGATGCGGTTCATCGCCGCGAGCACGGCGTCGAGCACCTGCTCGTTGATGCGCAGCGTCGTCGCGCCACTCTCGCGGGTCACCGTCAGGGACGCCTGGACGTTGCCGCGGGTCAGGCTCTCGCCGATGCGCTTGCGGGCGGCGACCTCGAGGCGGTCGAGGCCGGGCGGCAGGCGCAGGCGCACGTCGAGGCCCTTGCCGTTGACCGAGCGCAGTTCCCAGGTCCATCGCTGGCCGTCGTGGCTGCCGTCGCTGCGGGCGAAGCCGGTCATGCTGTCGAGCGTCATCGATCCCGTCTTTCGGCTGCGTGAAAAGGGGCGCCGCCGGGCCGAGGCGCCGGCGGACACGACCGTCAGTTGCCGTTCTGCCCCGCCGGGGTCGCCGGCGCAAGAGGCGGACGCGCGGCCTCGCTCGCCTTGCGGCCCTGTTCGATCGCGCGCCAGCGCTGAACGTTGCGATTGTGCTCCTCGAGCGTCTCGGAGAAGACGTGGCCGCCGGTGCCGTCGGCGACGAAGAAGAGCTCGTTGGTGCGCGAGGGATTGGCCACCGCCTCGAGCGCCGCGCGGCCGGGATTGCAGATCGGCCCCGGCGGCAGACCCTGGATGCGGTAGGTGTTGTAGGGGTTGGGCGAGGCGAGATCGGACCGCAGGATGGTGCGGCCCTCGAGCCAGGCCTTGCCGCCGTAGAGGCCGTAGAGCACGGTCGGATCGGTCTCGAGCCGCATGCCCTTGCGCAGGCGGTTGATGAAGACGGCGGCGACGCGCGGACGCTCGTCGGCCTTGCCGGTCTCCTTCTCGACGATCGAGGCGAGGATCACCATCTCGCGCGGCGAGGCGAGCGGCAGGCCGGGCGAGCGATGGGCCCAGGCGTCGGCGACGCGGCGCTCCATCGCCTTCTTCATCTGGTCGAGGATCTGCTCGCGGGTGGTGGTGCCGCGCGAGTAGCTGTAGGTCTCCGGCAGGATCGAGCCTTCCTCCGGAATGACCGTGATCTTGCCCTGGAGGATCTGATCCTCGAGGAGGCGGCGCACGATCTGCTCGCTCGACCAGCCTTCCGGGAAGGTGATGCGGTGCTGGACGGTGCGGCCCTCGGTGAGCTCCTCCATCACCTCGCGCATGGAGAGGCCGGGCGCGAATTCGTATTCGCCCGCCTTCAGCTTCTCCGCCTGTCCGCTCAGTTTGGCGGCGAGCGAGAAGGTGGTGGCGTCGGTGATGACGCCGCGCTTCTCCAAGAGATCGGCGATGGCGCCGGTGCCGGTGGCATTGGGGACCACCACCACGACCGGCGCGGTCAGCGGGCCCTTGGCGCCGTAGCGCTGCTGGGCGAGCCAGGCGAAGGCGCCGGCGCCGAGCACGATCACGGTGATCACCGAGAAGATGGCGTTGAGGAAGTTGACCGTCGAACTGCGGGCCGCCTTGGAGCGCTTCGGCGGCGGCGGCACCTCGGAGGGCTCGATCGCGGCGCGCGGGCTCTTGGGCAGCGCGCGGCCGGTCTCGGCGCGCGTCTCGGAGGGGGTTTCGGCCCGGGTCTCGGGCGCGGTCTCCGTCACCGCCGGCGTCTCGGAACGCGGCGCGGTCTCGGCTTCACCGGGGGTCGGCTGGTTGGGTTCGGACGTCATGACACCTCGCGGCTCGATTGGTCGAATCGACCCCGTTTCGGCGGCGAGACGACGGCACGAACGTGGCGAAACCACGATCCGGCGCATCTCGATCGCGGTTCCGGTCGATCCTCGTGGTCGGCCTCGAGCGAATCCCGCCCGACGCGTCTCCGTCGACGGGCGCATCTGAGCCCGTTCGCCGCCTCGGGGCAAGTCGCCCGGCGGCGGGTCGGGGGACGGCGGGGGAAAACCCTCCGTCGTCGCCCGCGCATGCGCTTCGCGGCGGCCCGAGAACGGGCCGTCGCCCCCCTCGCCTCACTCCGGCTTGCGGAAGATCACCGTGGCGTTGGTGCCGCCGAAGCCGAAGGAATTCGACAGGACGACGTCGATCTTCTTCGCCTTGGGGGTGTGGGGCACGAGATCGATCGAGGTCTCGACCGAGGGATTGTCCAGATTGATGGTCGGCGGGCAGATCTGATCGCGGATCGCCAGGATCGAGAAGATCGCCTCGATCGCCCCGGCGGCGCCGAGCAGGTGGCCGGTCATCGACTTGGTCGAGGACATCGCGACGTCGGCGGCATGATTGCCGAGGAGACGCTCGACCGCGCCGAGCTCGATGCCGTCGGCCATGGTCGAGGTACCGTGGGCGTTGATGTAGTCGATGTCGCCGGGGGTGATGCCGGCGCGCTTGATCGCGGCGGTCATGCAGCGGAAGGCGCCGTCGCCGTCCTCGGACGGGGCGGTGATATGATAGGCGTCGCCGGACATGCCGTAGCCGATCACTTCCGCGTAGATCTTGGCGCCGCGCGCCTTGGCGTGCTCCAGTTCCTCGAGCACGACGATGCCGGCGCCCTCGCCCATCAGGAAGCCGTCGCGGTCCTTGTCGTAGGGACGCGAGGCGCGGGTCGGGTCGTCGTTGAAGGAGGTCACCAGCGCGCGGCAGGCGGCGAAGCCGGCGATCGAGAGCCGGTTGACCGCGCTCTCGGCGCCGCCGGCGACCATCACGTCGGCATCGCCGAAGGCGACGAGACGAGCGGCGTCGCCGATGGCGTGGGTGCCGGTCGAGCAGGCCGTGACGACGGCGTGATTCGGGCCCTTGAGGCCGTGTTCGATCGAAACGTGGCCGCCGGCCAGATTGATCAGACGGCCGGGGATGAAGAACGGCGAGACGCGGCGCGGGCCGCGCTCCTTCAGCGTGATCGAGGCATCGTAGATGCCGCCGACGCCGCCGATGCCGGAGCCGATCATGACGCCGGTGGCACACTGATCCTCGTGGGTCGTGGGATGCCAATCGGCGTCGTCCAGGGCCTCCTTGGCGGCGGCCATGGCGAAGACGATGAACTCGTCGACCTTCCGCTGCTCCTTGGGGTCCATGTAGAGGTCGGGATTGTAGGTGCCGTCGGTGCCGTCACCGCGCGGAATGCGCGCGGCGATCTTGCAGGCGAGATCGTCGACCTCGAAGTCGGTGATGCGAACCGCCCCGCTCTTGCCGGCGAGAATGTTCGACCACGTCGCCTCGACGCCGCAGCCGAGCGGCGTGACCATTCCCAGACCCGTGACGACTACTCGACGCATCGCGCCACCTCGTTCTCTACCCGTCAGACTGCGCTCACGGCCACCCCCTCGCGCGCGCGAGGCGGACGGCCGACGAATCGGGGACGAGGCGGCGGATCGGCCGGATCGACCTCTCGAGCGCGCATCCGCCCTCGAAGGCGCCGATCACCGGATGCCGACGGCGCCGAAGGCGTCCCGATCCGATCGCCGAAGACGGCCGAAACGGCCGACGCCCCCGACCGTCGCGAACACCGAGGGAGACCTCGGTGCGATCGCGATCGAAGGCGTGTTCGACGGTCGGGCTCGGTGCTCGAAACTCGTCGCCCAACGTATGCACGCCGGCCACGAGGGCCGGCGTTCGCTTTCGTCACGAATCCCGATGGGCTCGCTCCCCGTCCTCGGGACGCGGAGACGACCCCGAACCGGCCTCAGGCGGCCACGTTCTTCTCGAGGAACTTGACCGCGTCACCGACGGTCAGGATCGTCTCGGCGGCATCGTCCGGAATCTCGACGCCGAATTCTTCCTCGAACGCCATGACCAGCTCGACCACGTCCAGCGAGTCGGAGCCGAGGTCGTCGATGAAGCTCGCGTTCTCGGTCACCTTCTCGGCGTCGACGCCCAGGTGCTCGATCACGATCTTCTTCACGCGTTCAGCGATGTCGCTCATGTGTTTTTCTTCCCAGAACAGGATAAACCGACCCCGAAAACACCGACGTCGCCGTCGGCGCCCCGATACGAAACTCCAAGACGACGGCGGAACGCCTTCGCGTCCGACGCCGGGCATCCGACGAGACGACGGAGGCACTCCGCCTCGACCGTCTCCGACACCCTTCTCGTCCTGCGCCGCGACGCCCTTGGGCGCCTCGTTTGATCCGCAGGCCGAACGACGATCCAACCCCCCGGCTCGGGGTCGCGGGCAGTCCCGTCGACCCTCGTGATCGTCGTGTCACCGAGGCGGCGATGCTCTCGCATCCCTGCCGTCCCGGCCTTGCGATCCCACCTCTCACGGCGGGACCGGGGTGGTTGCTAGCACACTTTCCCAGGCTTGACCAGTGACCCGAAAGGTCCGGAAAGTGCGAGGAAAAGCCCGTATTCCCGGGGCTTTTCCTCAATCAGATCATGGCCATGCCGCCGTTGACGTGAAGTGTCTGGCCGGTCACGTAAGATGCCTCGTCACTGGCCAGGAATACCACGGACGCGGCGATCTCCTCGGCCTTGCCGAGACGTCCGGCCGGCACCGCGGCGAGGATTCCCTCCTTCTGCTTGTCGTTCAGGGCATCGGTCATCGGCGTGGCGATGAAGCCCGGGGCGACGCAGTTCACCGTGATGTTGCGGCTCGCCACTTCCTGGGCGAGCGACTTCGACATGCCGATCATGCCGGCCTTGGCGGCGGCGTAGTTGCCCTGGCCGGGGTTGCCGGTGACGCCGACCACCGAGGTGATCGAGACGATGCGGCCGAAACGGCGCTTCATCATGCCCTTCAGCGCCGCCCGCGACAGGCGGAAGGTCGAGCCGAGATTGACCTCGAGGACCTGATCCCACTCCTCGTCCTTCATGCGCATGAAGAGGTTGTCGCGGGTGATGCCGGCGTTGTTGACGAGGATGTCCAGCCTGCCGAGCTTCGCCTCGACGGCGGGCACCAGGGCGTCGACCGAGGCGCGGTCGGAGAGATTGCAGACGAAGATCTCGGCGCGGTCGCCGAGTTCGCTCTTCAGCGTCTCGAGCACCGATTCGCGGGTGCCGGAGAGGGCGAGCGTGGCGCCACGGGCATGAAGCGCCTTGGCGATCGCCGCACCGATGCCGCCGGTCGCGCCGGTGACGAGAGCGACCTTGCCGGTCAGATCGAACATGAGGTGTCTCCTCGCAGTTTCGGGATCCCGCGTCGCGCCTCAGACGAGCGCGACGACCATCTTCTCGACGTCGTCGGGGGTGTTCACGGCGACGCCCTCGACGCCGTCGACGATGCGCTTGACGAGGCCGGTCAAGACCTTGCCCGAGCCGATCTCGTAGAGGCGGGTGACGCCGTCGGCGGCCATCGCCTGGACGCTCTCGCGCCAACGCACGGTGCCGGTGACCTGCTCGACCAGACGGCGGCGGATCTCGTCGGGATCGGAGACGGCGGCGGCGAGCACGTTGGCGACCAGCGGCACCACCGGGCGGACGAGGGTCACGCCGGCCAGCGCCTCGGCCATGGCGTCGGCGGCCGGTCGCATCAGCGCGCAATGGAAGGGGGCGGAGACGTTCAACATCATGGCGCGCTTGGCACCACGGGTCTTGGCGATCTCGACGGCGCGCTGGACCGCCGCCTTGGCGCCGGAGACCACGACCTGGCCGTCGGCGTTGTCGTTGGCGGCCTGGCAGATCTCGCCCTCGGCCGCCTCGGCGGCGACGGCGACGGCATCGGCGAAGGAGAGGCCGAGCAGCGCCGCCATGGCGCCCTCGCCGACGGGAACCGCCGCCTGCATGGCGCGACCGCGAATCTTCAGGAGTCGCGCCGTGTCGGCGATCGAGAGCGAGCCGGCGGCGGCGAGCGCGGAATATTCGCCGAGCGAATGTCCGGCCACGAAGGCGGCGTCGCGCGCCACCGAGACGCCCTTCTCCTCCAGCACGCGCAGCGCGGCGAGCGAGACCGCCATCAGGGCGGGCTGGGCATTCTCGGTCAGGGTCAGCTCGGTCTCGGGGCCGTCCCACATCAGGGCCGAGAGCTTCTGGCCGAGCGCGTCGTCGACCTCGGCGAAGACGCGAGCGGCGGTCGGATAGGCGTCGGCGAGAGCCTTGCCCATGCCGACGGCCTGGGAGCCCTGTCCGGGGAAGGTGAAAGCGATGGTCATGGATCTGTCGCCTCGTGGGAGCATTCGTCTTCGTGCGGCGTCGCGGGGCATCCGCAGCGTCCGGCCGCACGGACGTCGCGCGGCCCGACGGCGCGAGAGAACGCTTGTGCGGGCGAGAGTCAAGAGAGAGCGCGGCCGGGCGGCCGCGAAGGCGGTCTCGCGGCGGCGGCGAGAGAATTCCCCGTGGAAGGCGACCTCTCTGACGCTTCGGTCATTCTTCTGCCCTAAGGGATGGTGTAGGATGGCCACCATCGCTCCTCTCGTCCGAGACCCTCGATGTCGCTCCCGGAAAACCACCCTCGTCTCGAAAAGCGGCCCTACAGCGCCGGCGAGCTGCTCGCCGACGGCGTCGTCCACGGGCTGGCGATCATCGCCGGCATCATCGCCTTTCCGGTGCTGTTCAGCCGCCTCGTCGTGCAGGGCACGACCAGCGAGGGGATCGCGCTGGCGGTCTACGCGGCCGGGTTCTTCCTGATGTTCGGCTTCTCGCTCGCCTACAACATGACGCCGCCCTCACAGCTCAAGTGGTTGCTGAGGCGGTTCGATCACTCGTCGATCTATCTGATGATCGCCGGCACCTACACGGCGCTCCTCTCGCAGATCGAGGATCGGTTCTGGGCCTGGGTGCTGATCGGCGGGGTGTGGCTCGGGGCGCTCGGCGGCAGCGCGCTGAAGCTGCTTCTGCCGGGGCGGTGGGACCGGGTCTCGATCGCGCTCTATCTGCTGCTCGGCTGGGTCGCGGTGATCGCGATCGGGCCGCTGATCGCCTCGCTGCCGGCGGCGACGATGATCCTGGTGGCAATCGGCGGGCTGCTCTATTCGGTCGGCGTCGTCTTCTACAAGTGGCACAGCCTGAAGTTCCAGAACGCGATCTGGCACGGGTTCGTCGCCGTCGCCGCCGGCTGCCACTGGGCCGGGATCGCCTATGTGATGACCGGCCGCGCCGCCTGAACGCGAGGCCCCGACCGGCGAGCGCCGACCGGGGCCCCTTTCCTCTCTCTTCGGGGACGTTCGCTCTCGCGGATGTCCCCGACGACGTCTCATCCGGCCCGCACGGTCGACAGGAAGCCCGTCATCACCGTGCGCAGCGTCTCGGATTGCCTCACCAGATCCTCGGTCGAACGCAGCACCACTTCGGAGGCCTCGGCAGAGGCGCCGACCGCACGATCGATCGCGTCGACGTTGGCGGTCACCTGTTGGGTGCCCGACGCGGCCTGAGTGACGTTGTGGGCGATCTCGCGGGTCGCCGCGCCCTGTTGATCGACCGAGGAGGCGATGGCGGCGGCGATGCGATTCATCTTGTCGATGGTGGCGGTGATGCCGACGATCGCCTCGGCCGAATCCTGGGTCGAGGTCTGGATCGAGCCGATCTGCGTGGCGATGTCGGAGGTCGCCTTGGAGGTCTGATCGGCCAGTTGCTTCACTTCCGCGGCGACCACGGCGAAGCCCTTGCCGGCCTCGCCGGCGCGCGCTGCCTCGATCGTGGCGTTGAGCGCGAGCAGATTGGTCTGCCCCGCGATGTTGTTGATGAGGTCGACGACCTGACCGATCCGCTGCGCGGACACCGAGAGTTCGCGCACCTTCGCCGCCGTCGCCTCGGCATCGCGCGAGGCGATCGAGGCGACGTGGGCGGATTCGTCGACCTGACGCTTGATCTCGTTGATCGAGGACGCCAGCTCCTCCGCCGCCGAGGCGACCGTCTCGACGTTGGCGGCGGCCTCGGTGGAGGCGCCGGCGGCCTGCGACGACTGCGCCTGGACGTGGGTGGTCGCCCCGGACATGGTCGACGCGGCATCCCGCAGGTGGCCGGAGGCACTCACCACGCCGGTGACCACGTCGCCCATGGTGCGTTCGAATTCGTCGGCGAGGCGGCTCATGGTGTCGCGACGCTCGACCTCGCGGCGGCCGCGCTCCGTCTCCTCGGCGAGGGCCTTGGCATGCGCCTGTTCCTCGACGCCGACGCGAATGCGATCGACCGCGCGCGCGATCTCGCCGATCTCGTCGCGCCGGTCGGCCCCGTCGATCGTCGCCAGGGTCTCGCCGGCAGCGAGCCGGTCCAGGGCATGGGTCAGACGGCGGATCGGATTGGCGATGCCACGTCCGACCAGAGCCATGCCGATCAACGCGGCGAAGGCGATGCCGGCGGCGACCCAGAGCTGAGCGAAGAAGTCGGAGGTGCTCGACTGTTCGATGGTCTCGGAGAGGGCGGCCGCCTCGGCCATGACGATCTTGCGCGGGACCTCGATCATCACCGACCAGACGTCGCCGGTGCGCCCGAGGGCGACCGGCGAGAACACGGTGAGGACGTCCGTCGCCTTGTCGTAGGTGATCTCGGCCTTGCCCCGCTTCAGAACCGCCATGTCGCGTTCGGCATTCGTGTCGACGGCGGCGAGAGCCCCGCCGATCGCGCCGGCATGGGACGACGAGGCGATCACCAGACCTGCGTTGCTGACGATCGAAACCTCCGCCTTCCCGTCATAGATCGACGAATCGACCTTCTCGGCCAGCTTCTGGACGAAGGAGAGATCGAAATCCGCGCCGGCGACGCCGACGAAGCGACCGCCGATGCGGATCGGCACCGACATGGTCGCGAGATGGACCGCCTTGCCCTGCACCACATAGGGCAGCGGCGCCTGAATGTTCTCCCGGCCGGTCTCCTGCGGGTTCAGGAACCAGCCGCCCTTCATCACGCCGTTGGGGTGGAGCTGGCGGCTGTCGTATTCGACCAAGGGCTGGAGGGCGATCTTGCCGTGCTCGTCGCGGGTCCAATACGGCAGGGCGCGGCCGGTGCCGTCCGAGCCGACCTTCGCGAGGCCGATGTTGTCGAAGTCGTCGCCGTCGAGCGCGTCCGGCATCCAGGCGCTGTAGGTGCCGTTGAAACCCGGATTGTCCTCGAGCACGCGCAGGAGCAAGTCGTTCAATTGGCGGCGGCGAAGCGCGCGCGGCGCTCCGCCCTTCGACTCGTCGGCGGCGATCGTCTCGAGCGCGCGCGCCATGTTGCGGGCGGCGGCGAAGGCGCTGTCGACCTCGGTGCGGATGACACCGGCTTCGGTCGCCGCGAGGCGTTCCAACGACTCCCGGCTGGTACGGTCGAGGAGATCACTGACGATCGTGTCGACGTGACGCGCGCTGCGTTCGCTCGCCACGAGCCCGTAACCGAGGAGCGCTCCGGTCGCGGTGAGGACACAGGCGGTCGAGAGTGCCACCACCCTGACGCCGATGGAGTGAATGTTCATGAGGACTACCCCCGAGGATTCTGTGCCCCCACCCTAGGATCTCGAGGGTTAACGCTTTTCTTCCCATTCGTATCCAACGGCGCCTCGGAGGAGTTTTCGGCGTCGATTTCCTACCAAGGGACAAGATTCGGACATGCATACGGTCACCCGGCCATCCGAATAACTATATCTACGTAAATCCCACCGGCTGAACTTCCGTCCCCGCACTTCAATTACGAATTGCATTTTCGTTATTCTACTTTCCGCATAACCCCTCCCTTCGGGTCGTTCCCCGCGACGATCGCGCCCGCCCGGCGAACGCGGGCGGGGCCGAAACGCGTTCACCCCTTGCATTCGGCGCGAAAATCCGTAGAACCCCACCATTCCGTCGGGCACCCGGCCGGGGGCTGAACGGACGGTCGTGACTTCTTCCCTTCTCGAGAGGGTCGGTCGCGGCAGGATCTCGCGAGATCCGTCGTCCGGTGTCTCCGCTCTCCGACAGTCGACGTTTCGGGATCTTCCTCGTGAGGCCCCCGGGAGGCTTGGCGCCGGTGTCCAGCGGTTCGGCGGCTCGAAAGAGACGCCGGTGCAACGAGGAAGGACATTCCATGCCGCTCTACGAGCACGTGTTCCTGGCCCGCCAGGACGTGTCGACGCAGGCCGTCGACGGGCTGATCGCCCAGTACAAGACCATCATCGAGGGTCTCGGTGGTCAGGTCACCAAGATCGAGAACTGGGGCCTCAAGTCCCTGGCCTATCGCATCAAGAAGAACCGCAAGGCGCACTACGCGCTGATGAACATCGACGCTCCGGCCGCGGCCCTGGCCGAGGTGGAACGCCAGCAGCGCCTGTCGGAAGACGTGCTGCGCTCGCTCACCATCCGCGTCGACGAGCTCGAGGAAGGCCCGTCCGTCATGCTGCAGAAGCGTGACCGCGACGAGCGTCGCGACGACCGCCGCGGCGATCGTGGGGACCGTGGCGATCGCGGCCCGCGCCGTGACCGTGGCCCCCGCCGCGAAGACGCCGAATTCGGTGACGAGGAGAACGCGTGATGGCCGAAAGCACCCAACAGGCCCGCCGGCCCTTCTTCCGCCGTCGCAAGACCTGCCCCTTCTCCGGCGCCAACGCTCCGAAGATCGACTACAAGGACGTCAAGCTCCTGCAGCGTTTCGTGTCCGAGCGCGGCAAGATCGTCCCGTCCCGCATCACGGCGGTCTCCGCCAAGAAGCAGCGCGAGCTCGCCAAGGCGATCAAGCGCAGCCGTTTCATCGGCCTGCTTCCGTTCGTCATCAAGTGATCGCGGCCCCTTCGCGGGGTCGGATCGGATGATCGAACGAGGCCGTCTCCGGACGGCCCCACGAGATCGGGGGAGCGGACGCCGCTCCCCTTTTCCCCTTGCGAGGGGCGGCGACCGTGGCGGGCCGAGACGCGCCACCGGAACGATCGGGTTGGGGCGGTCTCGCCTCTAACCGTTCTCTCGAGAGACGGGACAGCTGGGCGACATGACGAGCAAGGTCTCGGTCCCCTCCATCATGATCGGCATCGGCGCGGGCCTCGTCTCGGCGCTCCTGTTCGCGTCGCTGATCGGCGGCAGCCTTCTGACGCTGCCGCTCTTCGTCGCGGCGCCCTTGCCGTTGATGATCGCCGGCCTCGGCTGGGGATCGCACGCCGCGCTGGTCGGCGGCTTCACCGCCCTTCTCTCCCTTCAGATCGAACTCGGCACGCCCGCCGCCCTGCTCCATCTCGGCTCGGCGGCGCTGCCGGCGCTGATCCTGACCGGGCTGGTGGCGCGGGTCGTCGGCGGCGAGCGGCCGCAGTGGTTCCCGATCGGCCGGATCGCGACCATCGCCGCCGTCGTCATGGCGATCGCCACGCTGGCGGGGGCGCTCGCGATCGGCTTCGACGTCGCCGAGACGACGCGGCAGGTGGTCGCCGCCTTCCACGAGGCGCTCGTCAGCGGCGGCACGCCGGCGACCGATCTGCCGGAGGCGATGGCGCTCGAGCCGTTCGTCCGGGCCTCGGTGCGGCTGATGCCGGCGTTCTTCCCGGCGTTCTGGACGCTCGTCCTGGTGCTCGATCTGGTGATCGCCGCCCGGATCGTGCGGCGCACCGGACGGATGGCGCGGCCGTGGGAGGATCTGGCGATGCTCGAGGTGTCGCCGTGGCTCGGGCTCGTCTTCGCGGCGGGCTTCGCCGGGGCGTTCCTCTCCGGCTCGCTCGGGGTGCTCGCCTCGATCGCCGCCGGAGCCGCCTTCGCGCCGCTGTTCCTGGTCGGCATGGGCGTTCTGACCGTGCTGACCCGTCCGACCGACATGCGCTGGATCCTGCGGGCGACCGCCTACGGTCTGGTGCTGCTCTTCCCGATCGCGGCGCTGGTGATGGCGCTGGTCGGGCTCGCCGACACCCATCTCGGTCTGCGCCGGGGCGGACGCCCCGACACGGATCCGACCTGAACTCTGAAATCGATCGAAACACACGCACAACGAGGAGAAATCCCATGGAAGTCATCCTGCTCGAACGTATCGGCCGCCTCGGCCAGATGGGCGACGTCGTCAAGGTCAAGGACGGCTATGCCCGCAACTTCCTGCTGCCGCGCGGCAAGGCGCTGCGCGCCAACAAGACCAACCGCGAGTATTTCGAGACCCAGAAGGTCCAGCTCGAGGCGCGCAACCTCGAGCGCAAGGCCGAGGCTCAGGCGGTCGCCGAGAAGCTCGACGGTCAGTCGTTCATCGTCGTGCGTTCGGCCGGCGAGATGGGCCATCTCTACGGCTCGGTCTCGACCCGCGACATCGCCGATCTGGTGGTCGCCGGCGGCTTCTCCGTCGAGCGCAACCAGGTCGAGCTGAAGGCGCCGATCAAGACCATCGGCCTGCACGCCGTGGCGATCTCGCTGCATCCGGAAGTCGAGGCGACCGTGACGATCAACATCGCCCGTTCGCAGGACGAGGCCGAGCGTCAGGCGCGCGGCGAGGAGGTCATCACCCGCGACAACGAAGACATCTTCGTGCGCGAGGTCGGCCCGATCACCGACGAGGAAGGCTATCACGAGGAGGCGTGAGCCCTTCGCGATCCTTCGCGGAAATGAGAAGAGCCGGGCGGCGACGCCCGGCTCTTTCGCGTTTCGGGGGGCTGCCCGCCCGACCGCAGCCCGTCACTTCTTGTCGGTGATGGTCGCGGTGCCGTCGCCGGCGAACTTGATCGACGCGTCGAGGAAGGCGACGTTCATCTCGGCGGCGAACATCTTGGCGGTGTCGTAGGCCTCGCCGGCGCGGGCGCCGGTGCCGCAGATGAAGACGATCGGCTTGTCCTTCGGGAGCGTCGAGAGGTTCTTCTCGAGCTGGCTCATCGGCAGGTTGACGGCGCCCTTGATGGTGCCGGCGGCATATTCCTTGGGATCACGCACGTCGACGAGGACGATCGAGGCGGGGTCGGCCTTCCAGGCGGCCTCGAAGGAGGCGGCGGTCACCGAGCCCTTCTCCTTGCCGGGGACGAGCGCCGCCGCCTTGGGCGCCGCGGCCGGCGCGGCGGCGGGAGCGGCGGCGGCGGGGCCGGCGCCATAGAGCTTCTCCCATTCGGGATAGCCTTCCGGGTAGGTCATGACGTTGGTGTAGCCGAGCGCCCGGGCCTTGGCGGCGGAGTTGTCGGAGAGGACGCATTCGAGGCCGCCGCAGTAATAGACCAGCAGGGTCGCCTTGTCGGCCGGCAGCTCGGCGACGTGTTTGTCGAACTCGCTGTCGGAGATCGCCAGCGCGCCGGGGATCACGCCCTTGTCGGTGACGCGCTTCGGACGGGCGTCGATCAGGACGAAGGGCTGCTTCTCGTCCATCATCTTCTTGATGTAGGGGCCGGAGACGGAGACCGGACCGCCCTTGGCCTTCCAGTCGGGCATGCCCTCGGCATAGACCTCGATCGCGGTGTAGCCGAGCGCCTTCGCCTTGTGGGCGGAGTTGTGGGACAGCATGCAGTCGAGGCCGCCGCAGTAGAAGATCAGCCGGGTGGCCTTGTCGGCCGGCAGCTTGTCGGTCGACTTCTCGAAGGCGGTGTCGGGGATGTTGATCGCGCCGGGGATGTGGCCGGGGTCGTATTGACGGGCGGCCGGACGGCTGTCGATCAGGGTCACGCCCTTCTTGGGCGGGATGGTGACCTCGGGGCGGACCTTCTCGAAGGTCGTGAGGGTCGCGAACCAGCCCTCCTTGGGCTGGAGCGCGGTCTCGGCCACGGCCGGGGCGAGCGGGACGGCGACGAAGGCGGCGACCGAGCCCAGCATCAAGGCGGCGAGGAGGGTGAGACGTTCGGCGTGCATCGTACTTCTCCCTGAATTCCGAGTGTCACAGGACGGTCAGTTTTTCGGTGGTCTCGTTCCAGCGCACGATCGCGTACCAGAGCGCCAGCAGGCCGAAGCCGATCAGCAGCGCCCAACCCCATCCACCGACCATGTCGGGGAGGAAGGCCTGACGGCCGACGCCGGTCATCTCCCAGGTCTCGACGTTGGTCTCGTCGATGGTGGTGAGGCCGAGTTTCTTGAAGAGGGCGGAGGCGATCGAGCCGACCCAGGCGAAGAAGAGCATCGCCACCCAGAGCTTGGCGTGACCCTCGCCCATCCGCCACAGGGCGCCGGAGGCGCAGCCGCCCGCGAAGACCATGCCGATGCCGAAGATCAGGCCGCCGGCGAGCGAGCCGACCCAGAAGGTCGCGGGGATCGCCACATAGGCGTCGATCACCTTGGCACGGAAGAGCAGCGCGGCGAGCGGAATGCCGAGCGCCATGGCGAGGATCACCGCCTTGGTCATCGTGCCCTCGGCGGTCATGAAGGGTTCGCGGATCGAGCGGGCGAAGCAGAGCCGCGAGCGGTGCATGACGAAGCCGATGGCGAAGCCGGCGACGACGATGATCGCGCGCGAGGCGAGCTGCTTGTCGGGCGAGGCCCACCAGGTCGCGCTCCAGGCGACGACGCCGACGACGATCGCGAGGCCGATCGCCGGATAGATCCGCTTCAACCCGGTCGGGACGACGATCGAGGGCGGCGGGGTGGTGCCCCATTCGATGGTCTCGAGCGTCCACAGGAGCGCCTTCAGCCCGAGCCAGGCACCGGCGAGGAGGCCGATCCACATCGCCCAGCCGGCCGGGGAGGAATGGACCACGGGATTGAAGAAGCCGCCGGTGGTGCAGCCGCCGGCGAGCGAGGCGCCGATCCCCATCAGCGATCCGCCCATCGCGGCCCAGACGTATTCGAGCTTCGGCGGGCGGTTCGGCGCGAACTGTCCCGACATCAGCGCGGCGGTGAAGGCACCGGCGACGAGGAGGATGTTCATCAGCGACATGCGATGGGTGAGGAGCGTCTCCTTGGCCTCGGCGATGCCGAGGACGGGCGCGAGGCCGATCGCGGCATTGAGCCGATCGCCCCAGAACTTGACGCCGCCGAAGACGCCCCAGAAGAGGCCGGTCGTCATCAGCGCGACGACGATGAGAACCAGGAGGACGGCGCCGAGATAGGGCGACCATTCCGCCACGAAGATCTCGTGGAGGTCCTTCCGCAGTCCGGGAAAGCGAGCGGGCTTCTCGTTGCTCATGGCACGGGTCTCCGCGCGCCGATCCGCCCGGGATCGCGCCCCGGGGACCCGCGCGTCTCGTCTCGAGGGGTCAGTTGCAGGAGGCGGGCTCGTCGCCGTCCTTGGCGCCGCGCATCAGGAAGGCGGCGACGTCGGCCGTCAGCTCCGCGTCGGGGAGATCGGCGAATTTCTCGGCCGCCTTGTTCGACGCCTTGATCTCGGCGCGATAGGCCTGCGAGAGATACCGGGAGACCGTGTCCTTGCCGGCGGCGTGCTTGTCGGCCTTCAGATAGGCCGCCCATTCGGCCTTGGTGCGCGTCGAGGGCGAGATCGAGCCGACCGGCTCGGCGGCATGGCAGGAGGTGCAGACGCTGCGATAATAGATGCGGCCGCGCTTCCAATTGGCCTCTTCCGCGCGAACCGAGGTGGCGGCGAGGAGGACGGCGATCGAAGCGATCGCGACCGGAACGAAACGGAACATCGCGAGACCCCCTGATCGATCGTGCGACCGGGCGCGGCTCGGCGACGATCCTTCGGTTCTCGGTCGATCACCACCCGGTTCGCGGTCCGCCCGGAAGGTCGCGGACCCGCGCCCCGCGTCGGGGCGGAAGATCTGTTATTTCGAATATTCTCATTCTTCGCGTTCTCGAACGATCGTACGAGATGACGGTTTGCCGCTCGCAAAGGCCCGGATCGGAGGTTTACCGAGGATCGCGACGGCGGCGGCGAGGCGCGCCCCGCCCCGGCTCGCAATACCTTGATACCGCATGTCTATTTTTCCGCTTCGTTTCCCGAACGCGTCGAGCAGCCCCTCGGCGCGGGCACGACGGGGCGGCGACGGCCTGGAAAGAAACTTTCCAATCGAGCGTGAAACGAGTGCTCGATCGCCGGCCGTGGAGATCCGCCGAGTGGAGGGAGCCTAGGCGTGGGACTCGCATCTCTGCATCCTGCAACGGTCAAGGCGGAGAATCCCTCAGACCGACTCAATCTTGTGGACGAGGCGGTATGAAGCGGTGGATGCTTTGCCGGGTCGGCCGGGGCGGTTAAGACATCCTCAACCGAGGAAGACGCCGCCCCATGAAAGCTCCGATCCGTCGCGTCGACGACGCCTCCGTCCCCGCGCTCGCCCGCACCGCGCCGCACAACGTCGAGGCCGAACGCCAGCTGCTGGGCGCGATCCTGGTCAACAACGAGACCTATTACCGGGTCTCCGACTTCCTCGAGCCGGCCCATTTCTTCCTCGAGCCGCACAAGGTGATCTTCGAGCGCACCGCCTTGATGATCCGCGCCGGCAAGACCGCCTCGCCGATCACGCTCAAGACCTTCTTCCCCGGCGATCAGCAGATCGCCGACATGAGCCCGACTCAATATCTGCTGCGGCTCGCCTCCGACGCCACGACCATCATCAACGCCGAGGACTACGGCCGGCAGATCCAGGAACTCGCGACCCGGCGCAATCTGATCCGGATCGGCGAGGACATGGTCAACATCGCCTTCGACGCGCCGGTCGACATGCCGCCGCGCGCCCAGATCGAGGACGCCGAGCGACGGCTGTTCGAGCTGGCGGAGGCCGGGCGTTACGACGGCGGCTTCGTCACCTTCTCCGACGCGCTGCGCGGCTCGATCGAGATGGCGGCGGCGGCCTTCCAGCGTCAGGGCAAGCTCTCGGGCATCTCGACCGGCATCTCCTCGCTCGACCAGCGCCTCGGCGGCCTGCAGCGCTCGGACCTCGTCATCCTCGCGGGACGTCCGGCGATGGGCAAGACCTCGCTCGCGACCAACATCGCCTTCAACATCGCCGCCGCCTATCGCGCCGAGGAGCGGCCCGACGGGACGCTCGAGACCGTCGACGGCGGCATCGTCGGCTTCTTCTCGCTGGAAATGAGTTCCGAGCAGCTCGCCACGCGTATCCTGTCGGAACAGGCCGAGATCCCCTCGAACAAGATCCGTCGCGGCGACATTTCCGACGCCGAGTTCGAGAAACTGGTCGGCGCGTCGCAGATGATGCAGTCGGTGCCGCTCTATGTCGACCAGACCGGCGGCATCTCGATCGCCCAGCTCGCCGCGCGCGCCCGGCGCCTGAAGCGGCAGAAGGGGCTCGACGTCCTGATCGTCGACTATCTCCAGCTCCTCACCGGCTCGTCCAAGAAGGGCGACAACCGCGTCCAGGAGATCACCGAGATCACCACCGGCCTCAAGGCGCTGGCCAAAGAGCTGAACACGCCGATCGTGGCGCTCTCCCAGCTCTCGCGTCAGGTGGAAAACCGCGAGGACAAGCGGCCGCAGCTCTCCGACCTTCGCGAATCCGGCTCGATCGAGCAGGACGCCGACGTCGTCATGTTCGTCTATCGCGAGGAATATTACCTCAAGAACCAGGAGCCTCAGGAGAAGGGCACCGACACCTGGTTCAAGTGGGAAGAGAAGTTCAACCGGATGAAGGGCATCGCCGAAGTGATCGTCGGCAAGCAGCGTCACGGACCGACCGGGTCGGTGGAACTGCACTTCGCCGGCGAATACACCCGCTTCTCCGACCTCATCCGCGACGACCACCTGCCCGAACGGCACGAGTGATCGTCACGTCTCAGACGGCGGCGCGGGAGAGCCGTGCCGCCAGCAGCGTCTGACCGACCAGCAGCACCGTGACGAAGCCCGTCACGCCGCCCCAGCCGAGATCCGTCCAGAAGAGGCCGCCGAGCGAGCCCATCACCGAGGATCCGAGGTAATAGGCGAGAAGGTAGAGCGAGGAGGCATGCGCCTTGTCGCCCTTGGCGCGGGCGCCGACCCAGCCGCCGGCGACGGTGTGGGCGGCGAAGAAGCCGGCGGTCAGCGCGGCGATGCCGACGACGATCGCGGTCAGCGCGCCGGCGAGCGTCAGGGCGAGGCCGAGGGCGGAGAGCGCGACGCCGCCGATCAGCACCGGCGCGCGGCCGAAACGGTCGGCGAGGGAGCCGGCGACCGGCGAGGCGACGATGCCGGCGAGATAGACCACGAAGATCGCGCCGACCGCCGCCTGTCCGAGATCGAAGGGCGGGGCCATCAGGCGGAAGCCGATGTAGTTGTAGACGGTCACGAAGCCGCCCATCGCCAGGAAGGCGACCGCGAAGAGGGCGCGCATCGAGGGATCGCCGAGGTGGCGTCCCCAGGCGGCGAGATGGGGGGCGAGGCCGCGCGAGGGCCGGGGCGTGAAGTTGCGCGAGGCCGGCAGCAGGGCGAGGAAGCCGAGAGCGGCGGCGAGGCCGAGACCGCCGACGACGGCGAGCGCGATGCGCCAATCGGAATGTTCGGCGACGAGGCCGGTGACGACGCGGCCGGCCATGCCGCCGGCGGCATTGCCGCCGATGTAGAGGCCCATCGCGGCGCCGAGGCCGGCGGGCTCGATCTCCTCCGCGAGATAGGCCATGGCGACGGCCGGGGCGCCGCCGAGCGCCAGCCCCTCGAGCGCGCGCAGCACCAGGACCAGCGGCCAGGACGGCGCCAGCGCCACGCCGATCTCGAGCACGGCGGCGAGGGTCAGCGAGGCGAACATCAGCGGTTTGCGGCCGAGGCTCTCCGACAGGGCGCCGGCGGCGAGAATCGCCAGGGCGAGCGACCCGGTCGACAGCGACAGCGCCAGCGAGCTCTCGGCGGCGGAGACCGAAAAGGCGCGCGCGAGGTCCGGAAGCAGCGGCTGGACGCAATAGAGCTGCGAGAAGATCGCATAGCCGGAGAGGAACAACGCGACGTTGATGCGCCACCAATCGAGCGATCCGCGCCGGGTCCAGCGGGGTTCGGGCGCGACATCGGGCCGTTGCGGCGTGGTGGACATGGGGCGGGGCGACCTTCGCGGAGGGAGAGGCGAACGGATCACGGCGCGGGCCCGACGGCAAGGGTTGCGCGCGCGGATCTCGCACTCGCGTGCCCTGCCTTGACAGCGCCCCTTTCCCGACGCTCCCTCGGACCATCATGACCGAAACGCTCTCCCCTCCCCGCCCGACTCGCCTCACGATCTCGACCGAGGCCATCGTCGCCAATCGGCGCGCCGTCGCGGCAAAATGCGCGGCGAGCGTCGAGGTCGCCGGCGTCGTCAAGGCCGACGGCTACGGCACCGGCGGCCCGCAGGCGGCCGTCGCGATGGCCGCCGACGGCGCCCGCACCTTCTTCGTCGCCCATGTCGGCGAGGGGATCGACGTGCGCGCCGCGCTCACCGCCGCCGGCTGGACCCAGGCGCGGATCTTCGTGCTCAACGGCCTCCTCCCCGGCACCGAGGAGACGCTCGCCGCGCATGGTCTGGCGCCGGTGCTGGGCTCGCTGCCGGAGATCGAGGACTGGGCCGCCTTCGGCCGCGATCAGGATCTGCCGCTGCCCTGCGCCATTCACGTCGACACCGGCATGAACCGGCACGGGCTCTCGCTCGAGGAGGCCCGCGCGCTGGCGGCGCGGCCGGATCTCGTCGCCGCCTCGGGCGCCGATCTGGTGATGAGCCACCTCGCCTGCGCCGACGAGCCGAAACATCCGCTGAATGCCCTCCAACTCGCCCGGTTCAAGTCGATCCGGGGGCTCTTTCCGGACATCTCCGCCTCGCTCGCCAATTCCGCCGGCGTCTTCCTCGGCCCCGATTACCATTTCGATCTGGTGCGGCCGGGCATCGCGCTCTACGGCGGGGCGATCGTCTCCGGCCAGCCCTCGCCGATGCGCCCGGTGGTCGGGCTCGAGGCGACGATCCTGCAGGTGCGAGACGTGCCGCACGGCGAGAGCGTCGGCTACGGCGCGCGCCAGACGGTGCGCCGGGCGAGCCGGCTGGCGGTTCTCTCGGTCGGTTACGCCGACGGGTTCCACCGCACCACCTCCGGCGCCGACAGCGCCCCCGGGGGCTCCGGCCACCTCGCCGGCCACCGTGTGCCGATCGTCGGGCGGATCTCGATGGATCTGCTGATGGTCGACGTCACCGACGTGCCGGGCGCGGCGCGCGGCGATCGGGTCGAGTTGATCGGCCCGCACGTCTCGCTCCAGGACGTGGCCAAGGCGATGGGCACCATCGACTACGAAGTCCTGACCTCGCTCGGTCGGCGCTATCAGCGCGTCCGCGTCTGACGCGATCCGCCGTCAGACCCGTTCGAGCGGATGCCAGGGCGGCGGCGGGCGATCGACGCCGATCGCATCGCCCGGGCGCACCATGCCGCCGGCGACCACCACGCCCATGACCCCGGCCTTGCGCCGCAGCGCGCCGTCGTTCGCGCGCTCGACGACGGCGGCGAGCAGACCGGGATGGAAGGCCTCGATCTGGCCGCAGGGGTTGCGCAGGCCGGTGATCTCGACGACCGCCTCCGCGCCGAGACTCAGGCGCGTGCCGCGCGGCAGCGCGAGGAGATCGACGCCGCGCGTCAGCACGTTCTCACCGAGATCGCCGGGGCGGAGGGCGAAGCCGCGTTCGGTCAGTTCGTCGAAGAGTTCGCTCTGAATCAGGTGGACCTGACGCAGGTTGGGCCGGGTCGGATCGACGGCGACGCGCGAACGATGTTTTACCGTGACGCCGCAATGGGCATCGCCCTCGACGCCGAGGCCGGCGAGGAGGCGGATCTCCGCGAGCACCGGCTTCGAAAAGCGATGCGCGTCGTCGCGACCGACCGAGATCACCGTCGCCGTCATCTCTCGTTCCCTCCGTTCCGCGCCAGGCTCGAATGCGCTCTCTCGGGCGGTTTCGTGACGGAGGAATGACGAGGCGACGTGGATCCTGGGGACGACGGGCGCGGATCTGTCGAAAACTCCGCGGCCCGCGCGAACGGACGCGGAACGACGTCTGACATGTCACCTCGACGTGGCCGCGCCTCGCCCCTGTACAAAACAGGAACGTTCTGACAGGATGACACGTCCGCGAGAGAGATCCCGATCCATGGCCAAACGCACCTCCCGATTCGTCTGCCAGAACTGCGGTTCCGTCTCCGCCCGCTGGGCGGGGCGCTGCGACGGCTGCGGCGAATGGAACACGATCGTCGAGGAGCTCGACGGCGGCGGCGGGGTCGGCGGGGCGCCGGCGGGGAGTTCCGTCTCGGCCCGGCGCGGCCGGGTGGTGCCGCTGGTCGCCCTCTCGGGCGAGGCCAAGGAGGCGCCGCGAATCGCCTCCGGCATCGGCGAATTGGACCGGGTCACCGGCGGCGGCTTCGTGCGCGGCTCGGCGCTGCTGGTCGGCGGCGATCCCGGCATCGGCAAGTCGACGCTCCTGATCCAGGCGGCGGCGCGTCTGGCGAGCGCCGGGCATCGGGTGGTCTACGTCTCCGGCGAGGAGGCGATCGGGCAGGTGCGGCTCCGCGCCGAGCGGCTCGGGCTCTCCGCCGCGCCGGTCGCGCTCGCCGCCGAGACCTCGGTCGAGGACATTCTCGCCACGCTCCAGGCCGGGCCGACGCCGGCGCTGGTGGTGATCGATTCGATCCAGACGCTGTGGACCGAGCTCGCCGACTCGGCGCCGGGCACCGTCACCCAGGTGCGCACCTCGGCGCAGGCGCTGATCCGCTGGGCCAAGGCCTCGGGCGCGACGGTCGTGCTGGTCGGCCACGTCACCAAGGACGGTCAGATCGCCGGCCCGCGCGTGGTCGAGCACATGGTCGACGCGGTGCTCTATTTCGAGGGCGACGGGGCGCGGCAGTTCCGGGTGCTGCGCTCGGTCAAGAATCGCTTCGGGGCGACCGACGAGATCGGCGTCTTCGAAATGTCGGGGGCGGGCCTGCGCGAGGTCGCCAACCCGTCGGAACTCTTCCTCGGCGAGCGCGACGGCCGGTCGCCCGGCACCGCCGTCTTCGCCGGCATGGAAGGATCGCGGCCGCTCCTGATCGAGGTTCAGGCTCTGGTGGCGCCGACCTCGCTCGGCACGGCGCGGCGCGCGGTCGTCGGCTGGGACGGCAATCGGCTGTCGATGATCCTGGCGGTGCTCGAGGCGCGCTGCGGCGTCCGGCTCGGATCGCACGACGTCTATCTCAACGTCGCCGGGGGCCTGCGGATCCAGGAGCCGGCGGCGGATCTCGCCGTGGCGGCGGCGCTCGTCTCCTCGCTCGCCGGGGTCGCGCTGCCGGCGGAGGGGGTCTATTTCGGCGAGATCGGGCTCTCCGGTTCGGTTCGGCCGGTGGCGCGGCACGACGCGCGACTCCGGGAGGCGGAGCGGCTCGGCTTCCGCGCGGCGGTCACGCCGAAGAACGCCGGCGGCGAGGCGGCGGGACGCGACGACCGCAAAGCGCGCGAGGTGCCCTCGATCGGGCTCGAGGTCGGCGAGATCGAGGCGCTCTCCGATCTCGTCGCGCGGATCGCGGCCGGGTCGGGCGGGCGCATCCTACAGCGGGAGAGCGAGACGCGCGAGGAGGCGCCGCGGCGCTCGGCCGGCGGCTGGCCGCGCTGAGAGGCGCTCGCGAAGAGGACTCGATCGGGATGCCGCACGGCGGCGGTGCCGCGGCGCGGCATCCGTCGGCGTTTTGGACTGGACCGGCGGCGCCGGCTCGCGTATCGAAACACCGACGTTTCCGGCGGGTCCCGCGTGGGCCCGGCGGACGGCGTTTCGGGCCGGCCCGGAGGGGCTCGTTCCCCGGAGGGGACGGACGGCGCCTTCTACCTCCCACGCGATCGCGCCGCGATCATCGTGGGGGACGATTGCACGATCGCGGAGCGATCGCCTTGTGAGGACGGTTGCGCGGTCGCAGGGCGATCGCTGCGAGCGAGGTCTGGAGCGATGGATTTCATCACACTTCTCGACGGGATCGTCGTCGTCGTCGTGCTGGTGTCGGCGCTGTTGGCGATGTATCGCGGCTTCCTGCGCGAGGTTCTCTCGATCGCCTCCTGGGCCGCCGCCGCCGTCGTCGCGGTGATGTTCCACAAGCAGATGCTGCCGACCGTCAAGGTCTACGTGCCCAACGATCAGGTGGCGATGATCGTCACCATCGCCGGCCTGTTCCTGATCACGCTGCTGCTGGTCAGCTGGATCACCATGAAGATCTCGGACTTCGTGCTGGATTCGGCCTTCGGCGCGCTCGATCGCTCGTTCGGCTTCCTGTTCGGGGCCGCGCGCGGCCTCCTGCTGCTGGTCGTCGCCATGCAGTTCTTCAACGGCTTCGTTCCGGTCCAGCAGCAGCCCCACTGGGTCGCCGCCGCCAAGTCGAAGCCGATCCTCGACGCGCTCGGCACCAAGCTGTTGGCGCTTCTGCCCGAAAACGCCGAAGAGGCGATCCTCAAGCGGCTGAAGTCCAAGGCGACCGACGACGGCACGCCGCAGGAGCCGGGCGACGCCACCAAGCCGGCCTCGCAAAAGGGCGCCGAAGCCCCCATCTATCGCAACGGCGAGAAGAAACAGCTCGAGCAGATGATCGGCACCACCGGCAAGGCGCCGTGAGGCCGAGACGCGACCGCCGCCGCACCCGGGTCCCGGGGGCCGGGGCGGCGGGCGTTCGATGACGAAAGGTTCGACCATGAGCGCAGGTGAGAGCGAGACCGGAACGGCCGGGCTTCGCGACGGCTGGACGATCGACGATATGCGCGACGATCACTTCAACGACGAGTGCGGCGTCTTCGGCGTCTACGGCCATCCGGAAGCGGCGGCCCTGACGGCGCTCGGCCTGCACGCGCTCCAGCATCGTGGCCAGGAGGCCGCCGGCATCGTCACCTACGACGGCCAGCAGTTCCACGTCGAGCGCCACATCGGCCTCGTCGGCGACAATTTCGCCAAGCCGGCGGTGATGGCGCGCCTCAAGGGCAATCGCGCCATCGGCCACACCCGCTACTCGACCACCGGCGGGCAGGTGCTGCGCAACGTCCAGCCGATGTTCGCCGAATTCCACGGCGGCGGCTTCGCCGTGGCGCACAACGGCAATCTCACCAATGCCCTGACGCTGCAGCGCCAGTTGCAGCTGCGCGGCTCGATCTTCCAGTCGACCTCGGACACCGAGACGGTGATCCACCTCGCCGCGACCTCGTCGAAGGGACCGCTGGTCGACCGTTTCATCGACGCGCTGCGTCAGATCGAGGGCGCCTATGCCTTCGTGACCCTGTCGGAAAAGAAGCTGATCGGCGTGCGCGATCCGCAGGGCGTGCGCCCGCTGGTGCTCGGCGACGTCGACGGCTGCTACGTGCTCGCCTCGGAGAGCTGCGCCCTCGACATCATCGGCGGCCGGGTGATCCGCGAGATCGAGCCGGGCGAGATGGTGGTGATCACCGACGAGGGGCTGGAGTCGTTCCGCCCCTTCGCCCCCGGCAACTCGCGCTTCTGCATCTTCGAATACGTCTATTTCGCCCGTCCCGATTCGGTCTTCAGCGGCACCAGCGTCTACACGGTGCGCAAGCGGATCGGCCAGGAACTGGCGAAGGAATCGCCGGTCGAGGCAGACGTGGTCATTCCGGTGCCCGATTCCGGCAATCCGGCGGCGATGGGCTTCGCCGAGGCGGCGGGCCTGCCGTTCGATCTCGGCATCATCCGCAATCACTACGTCGGCCGCACCTTCATCCAGCCGACCGACGCGATCCGCCACATGGGCGTCAAGCTCAAGCACAATCCCAACCGCTCGGTGATCGAGGGCAAGCGCGTCATCCTGGTCGACGATTCGATCGTGCGCGGCACCACCTCGCAGAAGATCGTGCAGATGGTGCGCGACGCCGGCGCCCGCGAGGTGCACATGCGCATCGCCTCGCCGCCGACGGTCGACCCCTGTTTCTACGGCGTCGACACGCCGGAGAAGGCCAAGCTGATCGCGGCGCGGATGAGCCTCGATGAACTCGCGGCCTACATCAACGTCGACAGTCTGGCGTTCCTCTCGATCGACGGCCTCTACCGCGCCGTCGGCGAGGCGAAGCGCCACAACGAGCTGCCGCAGTTCTGCGACGCCTGTTTCACCGGCGAGTATCCGACCCGGTTGACCGATCGGGCTCTGGCCGGCGACGTGCGCGCGCTCGATCTTCTCGTCGAATCCGAGTGAGGGCGCGCGTCCGCCCCGCCTCGCCCCGCCTTCCGGAGACCCGCCGCCGATGACCGACAAGCCCCTCACCGACCGGATCGCCCTCGTGACCGGCGCCTCTCGCGGCATCGGCTGGACCATCGCGACCGAGCTCGCCAAGGCCGGGGCGCATGTGGTGGCGGTCGCGCGGACGACCGGCGCGCTCGAGGAACTCGACGACGCGATCCGCGCCGAGGGCGGCACGGCGACGCTGGTGCCGCTCGATCTCACCGACTTCGAGGCGATCGACCGGCTCGGTGGGGCGCTGTGGGAACGTTTCGGCCGTCTCGACATCCTGATCGGCAACGCCGGCCTGCTCGGGCCGACGGGTCCGCTCGCCCATGCCGGCCCGAAGGACTTCGAGAAGGTGATGGCGGTCAACGTCACCGCCAACTGGCGTCTGATCCGGTCGTTCGAGCCGCTGCTGCGGCTCGCCCCGGCGGGGCGCGCGGTGTTCCTGACGTCGAGCGCGGCGCGGCGCATCCGTCCGTTCTGGGGACCCTACGCGGCCTCCAAGGCGGCGCTCGAGGCGTTGGTCGCGACCTGGGCGCAGGAGCTCGCGGTGACCCCGATCAAGGTCAACGCGATCAATCCCGGCCCGCTGCGCACCAAGATGCGGGCGCAGGCGATGCCGGGCGAGGACGCCGAGACGCTCGATCGGCCGACCGTCCTGGTGCCCAAGCTGATGGAACTGGTCTCGCCCGCGCTCGAGGTCTCCGGCCGCGTCTGGGATCACCCGAAGCAGATCTGGCTCGACTGAGCATTTTGCCCGGCCCGCGATCTTGACGCGGTACGACGCGACGTTCATGGTCGCCGCCGTCGGGGAGTAGTCGCCGCTCGCGTGAGCGGGATCGTGTCAACACACTCGCGGAAGCCTCCGCGTGGCACGATCGGCCGAAAGGGTCGACGAGACCGGCGCCGCCGTCGCCCTGTTCCGGGGAGCGAAGGTGCGCGCCCGTCACACCCCCGGATCTTCGGCTCGTCCTCATGAACCTGCTTTCTCTCTTCGTCCTGGCCCTCGGCCTGTCGATCGACGCCTTCGCCGCGGCGGTCGGACGGGGCGCGGCCAACGGCGCGCCCCATGTCGGCGCCGTCTTCAAGGGCGCGCTCATCTTCGGCGTGACCGAGATGATCACGCCGCTGATCGGCTGGGCGGTCGGCTGGGCCTTTTCCGACTGGGTCGAGGCGGTCGATCATTGGATCGCCTTCGGCCTCCTCGCCGCCGTCGGCGGTCACATGGCGTGGCATGCCTGGACGCGCGACCACGACGAACCGCCGCCGCCGAAGGGCCTCGTCGGGCTGATCGTCACCGCGGTCGGCACTTCGATCGACGCGATGGCGGTCGGCGTCTCGCTCGCCCTCCTCGACGTCGACATTCTCGTCGCCGCGCCGATCATCGGCGGCACCACCTTCGTGATGACGGCGATCGGGCTCACCATGGGCCGGCGGATCGGCGAGGCGGTCGGCCATCGCGCCGAGATCGCCGCCGGGATCGGCCTGATCCTGATCGGCGCCGGGATCCTGTGGAGCCACACGATGGCGTGACGCCGCCGGCGCGTCGTCCGACGAAAAAGGCCGCCCTCGGGGGCGGCCTTTTTCTTTCTCCGGCGGCGGCTCAGCGCCGCGCGTTCTTGTCGTGATAGGGGTTGTCGCCACTGCGCAGGGAGATGCGCACGGGGATGCCGATCAGATCGAAGCGATCGCGCAGGTCGTTGACGAGATAGCGCGAATAGCTCTCCGGCAGGGCCTCGGGGCGCGAGCAGAAGACGATGAAGTGCGGGGGGCGGGTCTTGGCCTGGGTCGCGTAGCGGATGCGGATGCGGCGACCCGACACCGCCGGCGGCGGATGGCGCTCGATCACGCCCTCGAGCCAACGGTTGAGGCGCGAGGTGGAGACGCGGCTGTTCCAGGTCTCGTGAACCGTCTCGATCGCCTTCATCAGCTCGTTCAGGCCCTCGCCCATCAGGCCGGAGATGCGCACCATCGGCACGCCGCGCACCTGCGGCAGCAGGCGATCGCAGGTCTCGCGCATCGTCTTCCAGGCGGTGACGCGATCCTCGATCAGGTCCCACTTGTTGAGGGCGATGACCAGCGCGCGGCCCTCCTTGACCACCAGATCGACGATCTGCAGATCCTGCTTCTCGAAGGGAATGGTGGCGTCGAGACAGACCACCACGACCTCGGCGAAGCGCACCGCGCGCAGGGCGTCGGCGACCGAGAGCTTCTCGAGCTTGTCCTGGACACGCGACTTGCGGCGCAGGCCGGCGGTGTCGAAGAGCTTGACCGGGCGGCCGTTCCATTCCCAGTCGACCGAGATCGAGTCGCGGGTGATGCCGGCCTCGGGGCCGGTCAGCATGCGATCCTCGCCGATCAGGCGGTTGATCAGCGTCGACTTGCCGGCGTTGGGGCGGCCGGTGACGGCGATGCGCAGCGGCATCGTGCGGCGCTCGGCGGCCTCGGCGGCGAGCGCGGCCTCGTCGAGTTCCTCGTCGGTCTCGAACACCGGCGTGTCGGTCTCGGCGACGGCGTCGCCGTCCCCCGGCACTCCGTCGAGGGCGTCGACGAGCGGACGCAGCGCCTCGTAGAGATCGGCCATGCCCTCGCCGTGCTCGGCGGAGATGGCGACGGGATCGCCGAAGCCCAGTTCCCACGCCTCCCAGGCGCCGGCCTCACCGACCCGGCCCTCGGCCTTGTTGGCGACGAGGACCACCGGCACGTCGGTGCGGCGGAGCATGTCGGCGAAGGTCTTGTCGAGCGGGATCAGGCCGGTGCGGGCGTCGATGACGAAGAGGCAGACGTCGGCGGTGCGGATCGCCTCCTCGGTCTGGGCGCGCATGCGCCCCGACAGGGTCTCGGCGTCGGCCTCCTCGAGGCCGGCGGTGTCGACGGCGGTGAAGGTCAGATCGCCGAGCTTGGCCTCGCCCGGGCGACGATCGCGCGTGACGCCGGGCGTGTCGTCGACGAGCGCCAGCTTCTTGCCGACGAGACGATTGAAGAGGGTCGACTTGCCCACGTTGGGGCGGCCGACGATGGCGACGATGGCCGACATGGGGCGGTCACTCCCAGGCCGACAGAGTACCGTCGGCGGCGAGAGTGAGGAGCTTGCCGGAAACGGCGATCGGCGACAGCATCACCGCCTTGCCGCCCGCCTGGGTCGACGTCACGCGGCCGGAGATCGGATCGACGCCGATCATCCCGCCCTCGTTTGAGGCGAGCCACAGCGAGCCGCCGGCCAGCACCGGGCCGGCCCAGACGGTGCGCTTCTTCTTGGTCTTGGTGGTCGGCAGCTTGGTCGCCCACAGCACGTCGCCCGACTTGCGGTCGAGCGCGGTCAGCGAATTGTCGAGGTCGACCAGGAACAGGGCGTTGCCCGAGACGACCGGGGTGTGGGCCGAGCCGAAGGCGACGTCCCACAGACGCTGGCCGGTCTTCAGCCCCACCGCCACGGTGCGGCTGCCGACGCCGGTGGCGTAGACGACGCCGTCGGCGACGACCGGGCTCGCGGAGATCGTGGTGAGACCCGAGACCGCGTAGGAGCGGCTGGCGCGGGCGAGGCTGTCGTTCCAGATCGGCTCGCCCTTCTTCTCGTCGAGGGCGACGACCTCGCCGGAGGTGAAGGGCACCACCACGACGCCGCCGGACACCGCCGGGGAATTGGTGGAGAGGAGGTTGCCGATCTCGGGAACGCCGCGCCAGGTCCAGACCTCGGAGCCGTCGGCGGCGGAGAGCGCCAGGACGGTGTTCGACTGGGTCACGACATAGACGCGGCCGCCGGAGATGGTGGGGGCGCTGCGGGCCGGCTCGGAGAGCTTCTTCTCCCACAGTTTGGCGCCGGAATCGGCATCGAGGGCGACCAGATCGCCCCAGGCGGTGGCGGCGTAGACGCGGGCGCCGTCGGTGCCGAGGCCGCCGGTGGTGGCCTGATTGTCGCGGTCGCCGGGGCGCACGGAGGTGCGCCAGGAGGTGCCGCCCGAGAGGGTCACCGCGGTGACGTAGCCGTTCGGATCGAGCACGAAGGCGCGGCCGCCGGCGGCGATCGGGCCGACGAAGGCGCGCACGTCCTCGCGCAGCATCGAGCCGGAGCCGACGTCGCCGGCGCGGGTCGACCACACCTGGGTGGTGCCGGAGCCCGAGAGCACGACATGGCCGGCGTCGTTGCCGGCGGGGCCGCCGACCGAGGTCCAGGCGGAGACGGAATGGGCGCCGCCGATCGACACCGGCTTGTTCTTGGCGACCTGGATCGGGCTCTGGCCGTCGAAGACGTCCTGACGCTCACCCGGCAGCGGCTTCTTGGAATCGCCGAACGGATTGACCGCCGCGACCGCGTCCTGGATGTCGTCGGTGGAGGAACAGCCGGTGACCGTCCCGGCGAGAGCGGCGAGAAGCGCGAGGCGAAGGAGCTTCGACATCAGTTGGCCTTTCCGGACGTGCCTTGCGCCTTCACCAGCGCGCTCAGAACGGAGATGCGATCGAGGAGATCGCGGGGGGTCTCGGGATCCGTTTCGATCTCGGCGATCCGGGCGGCGGCGGCGGCGGTGTCGCCCGCCTTCCAGGCGGCGAGAGCGAGAATTTCACGCGCGGCCGCCCGATAGGGGCGGCCGGCGGCGGCGAGCGGCGCGGCGCGCGTCTCGACGGCGGCACGATCGGCGACGTCGACGGCGAGATAGGCGGCGCGGATGCGGGCGATCTCGGCGAGGCGGAGCGGGGTCGCGGCATCGGCGGCGATGGCGTCGAAGGCGGCGATCGCCGGCTCGATCTCACCGGCCTGGGCGCGGGCGCCGGCGGCGCGCAGCCCGGCCAGCGCCGGATAGCCGCCGATCGAGGTCTTGGCGAGTTCGATCAGCGCGGTCTCGGCCGCCTTCGGGTCGCCGGTGCGGGCGAGTTCGGACGCCGCGACATAGGCGTCGCCCTCCTGGGCCGCGCGCTGCTGGCGCATGTGGTCCCACACCCGCCAACCGGCGACGGCCACCACCAACGCGACCGCGGCGGCGAGGACGAAGACGCCCCAACGATCCCACAGCTTCTTCAGTTTCTCCTGGCGGAGTTCTTCGTCGATCTCGTTGAAGATGTCGGCCATTTCGCTCCGCCTGCCCGCCTGCACGCGTCTCCCCGCGAGGAGACCTTCCCTGATGGTCCGCGTCGGCGCCACCGGACCGTGGGCACGACGAAAACAGACCGGCGCAGGCCTCGCCCACGCCGGATGCGACGGCACCATACCCTTTCCCCTCGCCCCCCGCAAACCGTGCGTCGGGCGCGGCGGGGCAGGCCGCCGGTCCGGGTCTTCCCCGTCAATCGCAGCGATTTCGTGGCGAAACCGGGGACGCCTCCGTCATCCCAGAGGAGAGACACCGATCAGCCACAGGTGGAGCCGGGCCACCATCACCGCGTAGACCGCCAGTCCGAGGCCGATCGCCAGGAGGTCGTTGCGGCCGAAGGAGGGGCGCAGGCGCGCGACCGCCAGCCGCCTGCGGGACTGCGACAGCCGATCGGCGACGCTCCAGGCGAGAAAGGCGGCGAAGAGCAGCACCGCCGGGGCGCTCGCGACGATCATCAGATGGGCGGCCGACCAGAGAATCACCGACGTCACCATCGAGTGGCGGATGGTCGCGGAGATGCGGCCGGGCAGATAGGCGGCGAAGAGCAGCGGGAACACCGGCATCATCAGGAGAAGCGTCGCGTGGCGCAGCGAAACCTCGGGATCGAGCCATCGCGGCTGACCCTCGGCGCGGGCGAGAGCGAAGCCCCAGACGATCAGCCCGAGGCCGAGCGCCGCGACGAGCGAATGAACCGCCCGCCAGCGATCGAGCCCGAGGCGTCCGACGATCGCCCCCCGCAGGCGCGGCGCCATGGGAACCGAGTGGACGGCGAGAAAGAGCAGGAGACCGAGGGCGAGCACGAGCATGACGGGTCCTTCCCGGACGGCGCGTGGGATCGGCGCCAGTCTAGCACCGGCGCGGCCACGATCGTACGACGATCCGACCCCGGCGAGGGCGGCGGTCGGTCGCGGTGGCGCGCGCCCCCATCTCCCACTCGTGCGATGCGGCGAGACGGTCTATGATTCGGGTTCATCGTCTCGACCCCGCGCGTCGCGCGCGGGGGGAATGCCGTCGCGGTCGCGGCGGCGAGGAGGTCGCACATGGCCTGTTCCTGTCACGGATCCTGCGCGTCGGCGAAGGCCGCCCCGGCTTCGGTCGATCCCGCCTGGAAACGGGCGTTGTGGATCGCCCTGATCGTCAACGCCGGCATGTTCGTGGCCGAGATCGTCGCCGGTCTCGCGGCCGGATCGTCGGCGCTCCAGGCCGACGCGCTCGACTTCCTCGGCGACGCCATCAACTACGCGATCGCCATCGGCGTCTCCGGCCTCGCCCTGACGTGGCGGGCGCGGGCGGCGCTGGTCAAGGGCGTCGGACTGGTCGGCCTCGGCGTCTGGGTGGCGGGAGTCGCGGTGTGGCGCTTCGTCACCGGCAGCCTGCCGGAGGCGGAGGTGATGGGGATCGTCGGCGTCGCGGCGCTGATCGCCAACGGCGCGGTCGCGCTGATGCTCTATCGGTTCCGCAACGGCGACAGCAACATGAGCTCGGTGTGGATCTGCTCGCGCAACGACGCGATCGGCAATCTCGCGGTCCTGGCGGCGGCCGGCGGCGTCTTCGGCACCGGCGCCGGCTGGCCCGATGCCGTCGTCGCCGCGATCATGGCGAGCCTCGGCATCGTCGGCGGGATCCAGATCGTCTCGCACGCCCTCTCCGACCTCGCCCAGGAGGCGCGGGAACCGGCCGTCGCGGGCGAATGACCGCGGCCTGCCCCGTGCGCGCACGGCGGGGACGGCCGGCGGAGCGACGCCTCAGGCGAGCGCCTCGCGACGCGCGCCGGTGGCGGCGTGGAAGACGTGGACGCGGTGACGGGCGACGGCGAGCGGCACCCGCTCGCCCGGGCGCACGCGCCGATCGGCCGCCAGGCGCACGGCGACGGCATGGCCGGCGGCGCGACCGTGCAGCAGCGTCTCCGAGCCGAGCGGCTCGACCACCTCCACATGCAGATCGAGCAGGGCCGCCTCGTCGGCGACGTGCCAATGTTCGGGGCGGACGCCGATGACGCTCGCGGCCGGATCGTTCGAGCGCGGGGCCTCGGCGGGCTCGACGACGACGCGATCGCCGTCGAGACGGCCCGGCATCAGGTTCATCGGCGGGGAGCCGATGAAGCGGGCGACGAAGGTGGAGGCCGGGCGCTCCCAGACCTCGATCGGCGTGCCGATCTGCTCGATGCGGCCGCCGTTCATCACCACGAGCAGGTCGCCCATGGTCATCGCCTCGACCTGATCGTGGGTGACCCAGATCGAGGTCGTGCCGAGGGTCTGGTGCAGGCGCTTCATCTCGACGCGCATGTCGCCGCGCAGCTGGGCGTCGAGATTGGAGAGCGGCTCGTCGAAGAGGAAGACCTCGGGCTGGCGCACGATCGCCCGGCCCATCGCCACGCGCTGGCGCTGGCCGCCGGAGAGCTGGCGCGGCTTGCGGTCGAGCAGGCCGTCGAGGCGAAGGACGGCGGCGGCGCGGGCGACGCGCTCGGCGATCTCGGCCTTGGGCGTGCCGCGCAGCTCGAGCCCGAAGGCGATGTTGCGGGCGACCGTCAGGTGCGGGAACAGGGCGTAGTTCTGGAAGACCATGGCGACGTCGCGGTCGCGCGGCTCGGCATGGGTGACGTCGCGGGCGCCGATCATCACCCGGCCCGAACTCGCCGTCTCCAGCCCGGCAGTGATGCGCAGCAGGGTCGACTTGCCGCAGCCGGACGGACCGACCACCACCGCGAAGGACCCGTCGGGCACCTCGAGATCGAGGCCGTGGATGACGTCGACCGCACCGAAGGACTTACGCACGTTCTCGAACCGGACTTCGGCCATGTCTCTTTCTCCCGACGACGGATTCCCGCTCGATAGCGGCGGCGGATGACAGAGACATGATGGCAACCGGGGCGATCGCGACGGGGTCGCACGCCCCTCCGCGTGCGTCGTCCAATCGTTGTCGAACCGACGTTTCGCCGTCATCTCGTCCGGCCAGTCTCCCGCGATCCAGGCTCGGAACTCGCGGGAAGGGACGGCAGACGCATGACGATCGTGGCGACGATGGAGGATTCGATCCCGGAGACGGCGGCCCCGCCGCGCCCGCGACGGGCGGTGGCGCGGCACGACCGGCTGGCGCTGACGCTGCTGGCGCCGTCGCTGGTGTTCCTGATCCTCTTCACCTATTGGCCGATCGCCCAGGTCGTCCTGCAGTCGGTGACGATCGAGACCTTCGGCTCCAAGGTGGTGACTCACGGCGCCGGCAATTTCGTGCGCCTGTTCGAGGACGCCTCCTTCGCCAAGGCGGTCGGCAACAATCTGATCTATGCGGTCGGCACGCTGGTGCCGTCGATCGGGCTCGCGCTCTTTCTCGCCGTCGGCCTGCAGGAGGCGACGCGGCTCAACGCGGTGCTGCGGACGATCGTGTTCTTCCCCGTGCTGATCCCGCTGGTGGCGGCGGCGGCGCTGTTTCTCTTCGTGTTCCTGCCGGGGATCGGTCTTCTCGACCATTATCTCGGTCGGCTCGGCTTCGCCCAGACCAATTGGCTCGGTGACCCGGACGTGGCGCTCGCCTCGCTGATCGGGCTGACCGTGTGGAAGAACGCGGCCTATTACATGCTGTTCTTCATCGCCGGTCTCCAGGCGATCCCGCGCGATCTCTACGAGGCGGCGCGGCTCGAGGGGGCCTCGGCGCCGCAGCGCTTCACCCGGGTGACGCTGCCGCTGCTCGGACCGACGCTCGCCTTCGTCGCGGTGATCGCGCTCGTCAACGTCGTCACCCAGGTCGACCACGTGGTGGTCCTGACCAAGGGCGGGCCGTCGGACGCGACCAATCTCGTCCTCTACTACATCTATCAGCAGGCCCACGAGAACTACGACGCCGGCAAGGCCGCCGCCGCCACCGTCGTGTCGCTGGCGGCGCTGATCACGCTCTCCGTCCTGTCGCTGCGCACGCTCGAGCGTGCCGTCCATTACGAGGCGTGACCCCGATGGCCGCGATGCTCCCCTCCGCCCCGCGCCGCCTCGAGACCGGGCGTCTCGTGACAATCGCCCTCCTGGCGCTGGTGGCGCTCGTCTGGTCGACGCCGCTCGCCTGGATGATCACCGCCTCGATCCGGCCGCAGGGCTTCGGCGGGCTCGGCATGGCGTCGCTCGTGCCGGACTTCGTGCCGACGCTCGCCAATTTCGCCGAGGCGCTCGACAGCGCCGACTTCGCGCGGCTCTACCTCAACACGGCGATCGTCTGCGCCGGCATCCTCGCGGTGCAGCTGGTGACGATCACGCTCGCCGGCTGGGCCTTCGCCCGGCTCGAGTTCCGCGGGCGCGGCCTCTTCTTCTACGCCTTCCTGCTCCAGCTGATGTTGGTGCCGCCGATCCTGATCGTGCCCAATCTGGTGACGATCACGAAACTCGGGCTCTACGACACGCTGGCGGCGGTGATGGCGCCCTATTTCGCCTCCGCCTTCGGCGTCTTCCTGATGCGTCAGACCTTCCGCACCATCCCGCGCGACTTCGAGGAAGCCGCCGTGGTGGAGGGCGCGCGCTGGTGGCAGGTGATCGTCCACGTCCTGGTGCCGCTCGCCCGGCCGGGTCTTCTCGCCTTCGCCATCGTCTCGGTGGTGTCGCACTGGAACGAGTTCCTGTGGCCGCTGATGGTCGTCTCCTCGACGGAGAACCAGACGCTGACCATCGGTCTCGCCAGTTTCACGCGCGGCGCGGAGAGCGCCTCGCAATGGGGCGTGATCGCCGCCGGGACGTTCCTCGTCGCCGCGCCGCTGATGATCGCCTTCGCGCTGTTCCAGCGCCAGTTCGTCAATTCCTTCCTCTTTTCCGGCGTCAAATAAGGAGAACGACGATGTATCCCCTGACCAGGACCATGGCGGCGGCCTCGCTCGCCCTCGGCCTCGGTCTCGGCTCGGCGCAGGCCGCCACCGAGATCGAAATGTTCTTCCCCGTGCCCGTCGAGGGCAAGCTCGCCAAGGAGATGCAGTCGCTGATCGAGCGCTTCAACGCGTCTCATCCCGACATCAAGGCGAAGGCGGTCTATACCGGCTCCTACGACGAGACCAACATCAAGACCCACGCCGCGATCAAGGCCGGCCGGCCCCCGGCGGCGGTGATCATGAGCGCCAACTTCGTGCTCGAGTATCAGATCGCCGACGAGATCCAGCCGCTCGATCCGCTGATCGAGGCCGACGGCAAGACCGCGGACGCCTTCATGGGCCAGTTCTGGCCGGCGCTGCACGGCAACGCCCGGTTCGCCGGCAAGGTCTGGGCGGTGCCGTTCCACAATTCGACGCCGCTGCTCTACTACAACACCGACCACTTCAAGGAGGTCGGTCTCGACCCGGCCAAGCCGCCGAAGACCTGGGTCGAATGGTCCGACGCCGCCAAGAAGCTGACCAAGCGCAACGGTGACAAGACCGAGCGCTGGGGCCTGATGCTGCCGTCGAACTACGACTATCTCGGCTGGACCATGACCGCGCTCGACATGTCGAACGGCGGCCAGTACTACAACAGCGAATATGGTGGCGAGGTCTATTACGACCAGCCGTCGATGCGCGGGGCGCTGACCTTCGTCGACAACCTCGTCCATCGGGACAAGGTGATGCCGGAAGGCGTGACCGACGGCAAGGCGGTCTCCACCGCCTTCTTCGCCGGTCAGACCTCGATGGTGGTGCTCTCCACCGGCTCCCTCTCCTTCATCCGCGAGAACATGAAGTCGGGCTACGCGGTCGCCTTCGTGCCGGCCAACCTGCGCAACGCCGTCGCCATCGGCGGCGCCTCGCTGATGATGCCGAAGGGCCTGACGCCGGAGCAGACCAAGGCGTCGTGGACCCTGATCAACTGGCTGACCAGCCCGGAAATCTCCGGCGGCTGGAGCCGCTTCACCGGCTATTTCGCGCCCAACAAGGCGGCCTACGAGCTGCCGGAGATGAAGGACTTCCTGGCCAAGAACCCCGACGCCGAGGTCGCGGTCGACCAGCTCGCCTACGCGCGCTCCTGGTTCGCCACCTACAACACCGTCGCCGTGCGCAAGGCGCTCGAGGACGAGGTGCAGGCGGTGCTCTCCGGCAAGAAGAAGCCGCTCGAGGCGCTGAAGGAAGCCCAGGCCAAGGCCGAGGAGATCATGGCGCCCTACATCGCCGCCACGGCGATGAACCTGCCGAAGTGATCCCGCTCACCTGAACGGCGAGGGCCCGCGTCGGATCCGGCGCGGGCCCGACGTCGTTCCCCCTCCCCTTTTCCCACTCGGTTCGAACGGACCTCGCCATGATCCTCGCTCATCTCACCGATCTCCACATCCGCCCCGTCGGCAAGCCCGCCTACCGCGTCGCCGAGACCAACAAGCTCTTCGCCCGCGCCGTCGACGCGCTTCTGGCGCTGGAGCCGCGCCCGGACGCGGTGGTCGTCTCCGGCGACCTCACCGACTGCGGCCTCGTCGAGGAATACGAAGTCCTGAAGGCGCAGATCGACCGCCTGCCGATGCCGGTCCATCTGGTGCTCGGCAATCACGATCGGCGCGAGACCTATCTCGAGGTGTTCGGCGAGCCGGCGGGGGCGCGGGCGCCGGAGGGCTTCGTCGGCTTCGACGTCGACGTCGCCGGCGTGCGTCTGATCGGCCTCGACACGGTGGTGGCCGGGGCCTCCTTCGGCATGCTCTGCGAGACGCGGCTCGCCCATCTCGACGCGATGCTGGCGGAGCGGCCGGACATGCCGACGATGGTGGTCATGCACCATCCGCCGTTCGCCTGCGGCATCGGCCACATGGACCAGATCGCGCTGATGGAGGGTCGCGAGGGCTTCACGGCGGTGATCGCGCGTCATCCCCAGGTGGAGCGGGTCCTGACCGGGCATCACCATCGCCCGATCCAGGCGCGATTCGCCGGGACGATCGTGCAGATCGCCCCGTCGGTGGCGCATCAGGTGGCCTTCGACCTCTCCGAGAACGGCCCCTCGGCCTTCGTGATGGAGCCCGGCGCCTTCCTGGTCCACACGATGGTCGACGGCGCGGTGGTGTCGCATCAGGCCTATGTGGAGCGCCACGACGGCCCCTACCCCTTCGTCCTCGACGCGGATTATCCCGGCCACGTCGCCTGAGGCGGCGCGGCGCGAGCCCACCGGCATCGACACGGAAACGGCGGCGCCCGCTAGACCTCGCGGGCGTCGTTCGCCGTCGTGCGGGCCACGAACGCGAAAGAACCGGCGGCCCCGAGGGGGCGTTCTTCGACGTCTGAGAGGGGAAGACGGAGTTGGCTGGGGGACCTGGATTCGAACCAAGATTGACGGAGTCAGAGTCCGCAGTTCTACCGTTGAACTATCCCCCAGCAGGGAGAGCGGCGCGCCGCTCGTCTCCGGTGGGCGCTTCCTAACCGATCGGATCGGGGGTTTCAAGCCCCTCCTCGCACCTTCTCGTGGATCATCGATCCGACCCTCCTTTCCGCCTCCCCCGCTCCCGTTCCGGAAAAGCCGGTGACCTCGGCCTCCGATCCGGCCCGACGAAGGGCGCAAACGGCGAGGTTTCCGCGCAAAATGTCACGATCCCGTCACCGGATCGTCCTCGCGCGTCTTGTCAGGGGGCCCGTCGCTGGTAGACTGGACCCGACTTGTGACATCGGACGTCGCGCGCGGATCACCGCAGCCGCGATGCGGAGAGAACCATTGGCTGGAAACGGCGACGAACCGCCACGCGCGGATCGTCCGGAATCCGTCGCGCGCGATACGGGGCCCACCAAGCACCGCCGTCGCCGACGGAGGGGTAGGCGTACCCGTTGGCCCTCGGTGGCCAAACACGGCCCCGCTCCCGCAGGGGGCGTCGCGTCGGTGGTCGCCACCGGCGGCGCCGATTCGCGCTCGTCTTCCACGGGACTACCGGGCTCGGGACAATCGGGGCCGGGACAGACCGGCACGGGGCTGGCCGGTCAAGGGCCGGCCGGCGGCAAGAGATCGGCCGGCGAGGCCTCGCCTGGGCCGGCGAACGAATCACTTCGCGCGAAGATGCCCGCCGGGGCCGGCGAAGCGGCCGCGAGCCCACGCGCGCGGTCGCCGGAGGCCGGGACCGGCGAGCGCCGTTCGCCCGAGAGCCGTCGCGAGGAGACCTCGGAGCGGCCGGCGCGGTCGCATCGCGGGTCGCGCGGCGATCGCGACGGGCCGCCGCTCTATGCCGCGCTCGATCTCGGCACCAACAATTGCCGCCTGCTGGTCGCCGAACCCTGGCATCAGAGTTTCCGGGTGGTCGACGCCTTCTCGCGAATCGTCCGCCTCGGCGAGGGTCTGTCGCGCAGCGGCCGGCTGTCGGACGCGGCGCAGGACCGCGCCATCGAGGCGCTCAGGGTCTGCTACGGCAAGCTCCAGAGCCGGGGCATCGTGCGGTCGCGGCTGGTGGCGACCGAGGCGTGCCGGTCGGCGGAGAACGGCGTCGCCTTTCTCGACCGGGTGCGCCACGAGGCCGGGCTCAGCCTCGAGATCCTGACGCGGGAGACCGAGGCGCGACTGGCGGTCGCCGGCTGCGCCAATCTGATCGATCGTCAGGCCGACGGCGTGCTGCTGTTCGACATCGGCGGCGGTTCCTCCGAACTGGTCTGGCTCGACTTCACGGCGGAGGCCCGATTCGGGGGCGATCCGACCCGCCACATCCGTGCCTGGGCGTCGCTGCCGGTCGGCGTCGTGACCTTGTCGGAACGCCACGGCGGGGTCGCCGTGGGGCGGGCGGTGTTCGAGGACATGGTCGAGGACGTCGCCGGGCTGATCGCCGCCCATGCCGACTGGACCGATCTCGACGAGCGGATCGCGCCGGAGCGCTACCACATGCTCGGCACCTCCGGCACGGTGACGACGTTGGCGGGTGTGCATCTGGGGCTGGCGCGCTATGATCGCCGCCGGGTCGACGGCACCTGGCTCGCCGACGCCGACGTCGCGCGGATGATCGATCACCTGCTCGAGATGGATTTCGCGGACCGGGTCGCCAACCCTTGCATCGGCGGCGATCGTGCCGATCTGGTGTTGGCGGGATGCGCCATCCTGGAGGCGATGCGGCGGCGCTGGCGCTGCGACCGGCTCCGCGTGGCCGATCGCGGCCTGCGCGAGGGCATGTTGACGGAACTGATGATCGACGACGGCGTCTGGCGGCGGGGCAACCGCTGGCCACGGCGCGGCGGCGGATCGAACGGATGAGGGACGACCCGTGAGCGACAAGGGCTCCGACGGCGGCACCGGCGCGCCGCGCGCGCTGAAGGTCAAGGTGAAGACCGCCAAGCGACGCACCGCCTCCTCGACGCGCTGGCTGCAACGCCAGTTGAACGACCCCTATGTGGTCCGCGCCAAGAAGGAGGGCTGGCGTTCGCGCGCCGCCTACAAGCTGATCGAGATCGACGACAAGTACGGTCTCCTGAAGCCCGGCAACCGGGTGGTCGATCTCGGCTGCGCGCCGGGCGGCTGGTGTCAGGTGGCGGCGCAGCGCGTCAAATCCTCCGACACGGCGCCGCGCGTGGTCGGCATCGATTATCTGGAGATGGGCGGCGTCCCCGGCGCGATCTTCCTGCAGAAGGACTTTCTCGACGACGACGCGCCCGCCGCCCTGGTCGCGGCGCTCGGCGGCGAGAAGGCGGATCTGGTCATGTCCGACATGGCGGCGCCGGCGACCGGCCACAAGAAGACCGACCACCTCAAGATCATGCATCTCTGCGAGGTGGCGATCGACTTCGCGCGCTCGGTGCTGCGGCCGGGCGGACACTTCCTCGCCAAGGTGCTGCGCGGCGGCACCGAGAACGAGCTCCTCACCAATCTGAAGCGCGACTTCGAGACGGTGCTGCACATCAAGCCGCCGGCGAGCCGGGCCGATTCGTCCGAGCTCTACGTCATCGCCAAGGGCTTCCGCGGCGCGGCCGAGGACCTCTCGGAGACGAGCGACGGCGATCCGCGCGACAGCCACGCCTGGATGCCGCCGCTGAAGTCGGCCAAGACCGATTGAGGAGAAGCGGGCGTCGACCGCGATCGACACCCGGCCATTCGCGTCACAAGGAGCGGCAGGTGACCGGACCCGACACCTTGACGCTCACCTTCCCGTCCGGCGCGATCGTCACGTCGCGGCGGAAGCCGATGGCGCTGGTGAAGTCCGGCTGAGCGTTCGCGGCCTCATAGGCGGCGGCGCAGTTCGGCGCCTGTTTGGCGAGATCGCCGGTGAGGCCCGCCAGCTTGGCGAGCTTTCCCCAGCAGGCCTTGTCCTTCAGGATCGAGCAGGTCTCGTAGACCTCGTGGCGATAGCCGATGCCGAGACCCGCCGCGTCGGCGCTCACCACCATGGCCTTCGGGTCGGCCGGCGACAGCCCGTCGGCGGCGCGGGCAACCTCGCCGCGATGGATCCGCTTGCGGGTGGCGAAGTCGTAGACGTCGACGCCGGTCGCGTCGGCGAAGACGTAGAGGGATCCCTTGCGCCCGATCAGGCCGAGCGTCGCGTCGTAGCCGACGGCGCCGGCCACCTTGCCGGGCTTGCAGGGGGCGTTCGCGGCCTTGATGAAGCTCACGACGGGATTGGATTCGGCCTCGGCGACCGTCCGGACGGTGAGGTCCGGATAATAGGCGCAGGCGATGGAGCCGTCGTTCGGCAGCTTGGCCGATTTGGTGCTCGTGGGCGCCTCGAGCCCGGTGGCGGTCGCCGCCGTCGGGCCTTCGGCCCATGCGCTCGTCGAGAGCGCCGTCATCCCCGCCCAGAGAGCCCCCGTGACCGTCACGATCGCGATCGATGTCCTCATTCGATTTCCCCGTCCCACGCGTGCGACCGCCCTGCGGCGAGCGGTCGCCCCCTCTCCCCACGGCGTCCGGTGAAGCCCGGCCCGCCGCCGCCGCGCGCCGTCAACAGAGGGGCGCGACATGGCGCAATCATGGCGGCGAATGGCCCCTCGCGTTCGGCATGCGAACCGGCTCGAGAACGACGAAGGGCGCCCCTCGCGGAGCGCCCTTCGTGGATCGTCGGAACCTTTGGCGGCGCGGATCAGCGCGCCTCGACCCAGCAGATGCGCTGCGAGCCGATGTAACGTTCGTGGCGGTCGAAACGGTCCTGCCAGCCGCACACGGTCTTGCGGTCCGGTCCCTCGTAAGGGAAGCCGAGCGCGGCGACGGGGACGCGCGTGCCGGGGCGGCCGGGCACCCAGACCTCGACCGGCTTCTGGTAACCGGGTACGCCGACGTGGCGCAGCGAGTGGCCGGCCGGCACGCTCGGCCGCGACCACGGCCAGGCGAAGCCCTCGCCGCGGCCGACGCCGAAATCGATCCCGACCCCGGCGAAGAGGCCGACGCCTTCCGCCTTGGCCGGCACGGTCATCGCAAGCGCGCCGAGCGTGGCGATCGCGCCGATCGCCAGGATGGACTTCTGAAACATGGTCTGACGCCCCGATCCGAATTGAACCGGGCGAGGATGCCATGCGCCGGATGGGAAACGGGTTACCGCCCGGGCCGGACATGCCGCAGCGGCAGGAGTTTTCACCGACAGGGTGAAGAGAAGCTCGAGGCGATCGCTACAGTTCGAACGATCGCGGATCTCGGGCCGCTGGCATCGAGATTGCTCGGCGCTCCGGCCCCTCCCCTCTCGCGTCGGGAACACGACATGACCGATCGACCGCTCGAAGATCTCGTCCTCGGCCTCGCCGAGATCGACGCCGACCATGCCGCCTCGATCGCGTTGTGGAAGACGGCGCGCGATGCCGGGCCGGCCGCGTTCCCCGCCGCGCTCGCGGCCTGGGTCGATCATCTCGAGGCGCATTTCGACCGCGAGGAGGCCCTGATGAGACGGATCGCCTACAAGGAGATCGCCCATCACGAGGCCGAGCACCGCCGGGTGATCGCCGAGGGGCGCGGCTTCGTGGCGCAGGTGGCGGCGGGGCGGACGATGATGGCGCGCGCCTACGCGGCCGAAATGGTCCCCGACTGGTTCCGCCGCCACGTCGTCATGTTCGACAGCGAGGTGGCGCGGGTGGCGAGGCTCGCCGGGGTCGCGTGAGGCCGCATCGGCGAGCCCCACATCCTGTGCATGACGGACCCTCGCACGCGACATTTCGCGGGTCTCTTCCCCATCCGTCATTTCCGTGTTATCAGCCGCCGCCAACTCCGATGGACGACATGTCGGAACCGGCTGCGGGATTGCCCATGAGTCCCGCCGGCCGGTCTTTCCGTATTTTGAGAGGACGTTGGCCGATGGCGACCTTCTACGTACCCGCCCATTCTCCCGAAGCGCTGACCTTCGACGACGTGCTGCTGCTGCCCGGTCATTCCGAGGTCATGCCGGGCGAGGTCGACGTGCGGTCGCGGGTCACCCGCGAGATCGAGCTCAACCTGCCGATCCTCTCCTCGGCGATGGACACCGTCACCGAGGCGCGTCTCGCCATCGCCATGGCCCAGGCCGGCGGCATCGGCGTCATCCATCGCAACATGGAGCCCGACGAGCAGGCCGAGCAGGTCCGCCAGGTCAAGAAGTTCGAGAGCGGGATGGTGGTCAATCCGATCGTCATCGGCCCGGACGCGACGCTCGCCGACGCCCTCGCGCTGATGGCGCGCTTCAAGATCTCCGGCATTCCCGTGGTCGAGGACGGCGGCACCGGCGGCTCGCATCTCGGACGCCTCGTCGGCATCCTCACCAACCGCGACGTCCGCTTCGCCTCCAATCTCGAGCAGCGCGTCTACGAGTTGATGACGCGCGAGGATCTCGTGACGGTCAACGAGGGCGTCAGCCAGGACGAGGCCAAGCGGCTTCTCCACACGCATCGCATCGAGAAGCTGCTGGTGATCGACGACCAGCATCGCTGCACCGGCCTCATCACCGTCAAGGACATCGAGAAGGCGCAGCATCACCCCTACGCCTCCAAGGACGCCCAGGGGCGCCTGCGCGCCGCCGCCGCCACCACCACCGGCGACAAGGGCTTCGAGCGCGCCGAACGCCTGATCGACGCCGGCTGCGACCTGATCGTGGTCGACACCGCCCACGGCCATTCCCAGCACGTGCTGGCGATGGTGGAGCGGGTCAAGCGGCTCTCCAACACCACCCAGGTGCTCGCCGGCAACATCGCCACCCGCGACGCCGCCAAGGCCCTGATCGACGCCGGCGCCGACGCCATCAAGGTCGGCATCGGCCCGGGCTCGATCTGCACCACCCGCATCGTCGCCGGTGTCGGCGTGCCGCAGCTCACCGCGATCATGGAGGCGGTCGAGGCGGCGCGCGACGCGAACATCCCGGTCGTCGCCGACGGCGGCATCAAATATTCCGGCGACCTCGCCAAGGCGCTCGCCGCCGGCGCCTCGGTCGCGATGATCGGCTCGCTGCTCGCCGGCACCGAGGAGAGCCCGGGCGAGGTCTATCTGCACCAGGGCCGCTCCTACAAGGCCTATCGCGGCATGGGCTCGGTCGGGGCGATGGCGCGCGGCTCGGCCGATCGCTACTTCCAGGCGGAAGTGCGCGACACGCTGAAGCTGGTGCCGGAGGGCATCGAGGGCCAGGTGCCCTACAAGGGCCCGCTCGGGGCGGTGCTGCATCAGCTCGCCGGCGGCCTGCGCGCCGCCATGGGCTACGTCGGCGCCCGCACGCTTCCCGAATTCTCCGAAAGGTCGCGCTTCGTGCGGATCTCCGGGGCGAGCCTTCGCGAGAGCCACGTCCACGACGTGACCATCACCCGCGAGAGCCCGAACTATCCGAGCAACATCTGATGGCGACGGCGGCGCGCCTCCTGCTCTTCGCCCTGCTCGCCCAGATGACGACCACGCTCGCGGTCGGCGTCTGGCTCGGGTGGACCCGCTCCCGCGCCGTCAAGGCGCGGGCGGTCAAGGGCGACGTCATGCTGTCGCCGGAGGGCTGGCCGAAGCAGGCCCGCGCCGCCTCGAACAACTTCTCCAATCAGTTCGAGGTGCCGGTGCTGTTCTATGCGCTGGGGCTGACGATGCTGTGGCTGAAGGCGGCGGGCCCGGTCTTCGCCGCCCTCGCCTGGGTGTTCGTGGCGAGCCGGATCGCCCATGCGATCGCTCATTGCGGCCCCAACGACTTGCGCTTTCGGGCGCCGGCCTATTTCGTCGGGGTCGCGGCGGTGATCGTCATGCTGGTGATGACGGCGGTCGCCGCGTCGTCCGCCTGACGGCGGTCGCCCAACGGGAGCGACGGGCGTCCGGTTCGGAACCGGAGGTGACGGGAGGAGAGGCGCATGCGGGACGGACGGACGGCGATCAGCCTTTCCCTGCTCGCCTTCGCACTGGTGGTCGCGGCGACCACCGCGACGATCGTCCTCTTCGCGGTGATGCAATTCGTCACCGTGCCGCGGATCTCGGCCATGGCGGGGGGCGCGGCGCCGTTCGATCTGCGCCTCATGGGCTATGATCGCAGCGAGGCGCTGGCGCTGCTCGAGGCGCTGGGCGCGGCGGGGCGCGCGGAATATCTCCGCGTGCAGTTGCGCCTCGACGACGCCTTCGCGCCGCTCTACGGCATCACGCTGTCGCTGGCGCTGGCCGAAATCCTCGGCCGGGCCGGGCTCGGACGCTTCTTCGCCTTCGCCCTCGCCTTCCTGGTGGTGTTGCCGATCGCCGGTTTCGACATCGCCGAGAACGCCGCCATCGCCGAAATGCTGCGGCGGCCGCCCGACACGGTCGACGCCGCCGCCGTGGCGCTCGCCTCGTTCCGCACCACCGCCAAATGGGCGCTCGCCGGCGGCGCCGTCACGGTCGCCCTGATCGGCATCCTGCTGGCCAATCGACGTATCGACAGAAAGTACGACGCATGAAGACGGGTGGACGCCTGCAAGCCGCGATCGAGGTGCTCGACGACGTCGAGAAGCGCCGCCGCCCGCTCGCCGACGCGCTGAAGGACTGGGGCCTCGCCCATCGCTTCGCCGGCTCCGGCGACCGCACCGCGATCGGCTCGCTCGCCTTCGACGCGCTGCGCCGCAAGGCCTCCAATGCCTGGATCATGGGCGAGGGAAGCGCGCGCGCCGCCGTGCTCGCCACCTACGCGCTGACCTGGAGCCAGGGCATCGCCGGGCTCGAGGCCGCGCTCGCCGATCCGCATGCGCCGAAGCCGCTGACGAAGCGCGAGCGCGAGCGCCTCGCCGCCGATCCCGAGGCCGTGCTCGCCGAGGCGCCGGACGCGGTCCGCGCCGACGTGCCCGAGTGGCTCGCGCCCTCGCTCGCGAGCCTCTGGGGCGAACGGATGGTCGAGGAGGGCAAGGCCCTCGCCGATCGCGCCACCGTCGATCTACGCGTCAACACGCTGAAGGGCGACCGCGCCACGGCGATCGCCGCGCTCGCCGACCTCGGCGCCACCGCCTCGCCGCTGTCGCCGGTCGGCCTGCGCCTGCCCGACCTCGCGCCGACCGCCAAGCCGCCGCACGTCCCCTCCGAGGCCGCCTATCAGGAGGGCCGCATCGAGATCCAGGACGAGGGCTCGCAGATCGCCGCGCTGGTGGCGGGTCCGCGACCGGGTGAGCGGGTGCTCGATCTCTGCGCCGGCGGCGGCGGCAAGTCGCTCGCCATGGCCGCCACCATGGGCAATCGCGGCGCGATCTTCGCCTATGACACCGACAAGCGCCGCTTCGGCGACTTCCGCGACCGCGCCGCGCGGGCCGGGGCCTCGATCGTCGAACTGCGGCCGCCGGTCGCCGGCGGCGACGCGCTGATCGACCTCGAGGGATCGATCGACTGCGTCTTCGTCGATGCGCCCTGCACCGGCACCGGCACTTGGCGCCGCCGCCCCGACGCCAAATGGCGGCTGCGCCCCAACGCGCTCGACGCGCGGATGAAGGATCAGGACCACGTCCTCGACGAGGCCGCCCGCTTCGCCGGATCCCGCGCCCGGATCGTCTACGTCACCTGTTCGGTGCTGCGCGAGGAGAACGAGGACCGGGTCGCCGCCTTCCTCGCCCGTCACGACGGCTGGCGGCTCGCCGATCCCCTCGCCCGGCTCGCGCCCGAGGTCGGAGCCGCGCTCGCCGGCTTCGTCGGCGCCCGCGACGGCGTCGGCCCGTGCCTGCGGCTGACCCCGGCGGCGGCCGGCACCGACGGGTTCTTCGCCGCCGTCCTGGAACGGGAGGACATGGCATGAGGCTGCCGGCCGTCCTCGAGGACGCCCGCGACCGGGTGCTCAATCTCGTCGAGGGGTTCGACGCGCTCGCCGATCGCCGCTGGGGCTTCGCCGAGCGCGAGGATCGCGCCTGGGCGCTGCTGACGCTGTTGCTGGTCGGCCATGTGCTCGTCTGGACGCTGCAGCCGCTGCTCTCGCACAACAACCTCGCCGACAGTGTCGACATGGTCGAGAACTGGGCCTGGGGCCAGGAGTGGCAGCTCGGCTATTGGAAACACCCGCCCTTCTTCGCCTGGGTGACGGCGGCGTGGTTCGCCCTCTTCCCGCGCGCCGACTGGGCCTATTACCTGCTCGCGGCGGTCAATTCCGCGGTCGGTCTCGCCGGGGTCTGGGCGATGACCGGGGTGATCGATCACAGTCCACGCCGCCGTCTCGTCGCGGTGGCGGCGCTGGCGGTGACGCCGATCTACGGGTTCCTGGCGCTGAAGTTCAACGCCAATGCCATGTTGCTCTCGGTCTGGCCGTGGGCGGCCTGGGCGTTCCTGAAGGCGGTGAAGCGGCCGGGGCTGGTCAACGGCGCCGTGCTCGGCCTGTTGCTCGCCGTCGCCATGCTGTCGAAATACGTCTCGCTGGTGCTGGTCGTCGGCATGATCGTGGTCGTGCTCGCCGAGCCGCGGCGCTGGGCGCTGATGCGCTCGCCGGCGGCGGTCGGGGCGGTGGTGGTCGGGCTCGTCGCCTTCGCGCCGCATGCGATCTGGATGATCGCGACCGATTTCCGCACGCTCGCCTATGCCGAACATCAGCGCGCCGCCTCGACCGGGCAGTTCCTGAACTATCTGATCCGCCTGCCCTTCTCGATGCTGCTGTTCCTGACGCCGATGATCGCCGTGGTGCTGGTGTCGCTGCCGCGCGGCGAGTGGAGCGCGTTGCGGCGGGTCTTCGCCTGGGTCGCCTCGGACGGCGAGCGGCGGCGGGTGCTGGGGCTCGGCATCGCGCCCTTCGTCGCGACCTGCCTGCTCGGGGCGTGGAAATGGGCGAAGCTCTCCTCGCAATGGGGCTTCCCGCTGATGTTCACCGCGTCGTGGCTGCTGGTCTCGGCGCCCGGCGTCGAGGCGCGCCGCTTCCGGCTCGACCGGGTGGCGCTGCTCGTCGCGCTGGTCTGGACCGGGCTCGTCGCGACCGCGCCGGTGGTGAACCTCGCCGGCACGCTCGCCCAGACCAAGGTGCACGTCGACCCGCGCGCCGAACTCGCGCACGAAGTGACGCGGATCTGGCACGAGGCGAACGGCGGGGCGCGTCTCGCGGTCGTCGCCGGCACCTTCGAACTCGCCAACAACACCGCCTTCTATTCCGCCGACGCGCCGTCGGTGCTGACCGAATTCGACTTCCTCAAGTCGCCGTGGCTGACGCCGGAGGGCGTGCGCCGGAGCGGGGTCGCGGTGATCTGCGACGTCGACGACGCCGATTGCGCGGCGAAGGCGCGGTCGGTTCTCGACGCCGATCCGACCCCGCGCATCGTCACGGTTTCCAAACACTGGTTCGGCTTCGCGCTGAAGCCGCGAACCGTCCATCTCTTCCTGCGCTTGCCCGCGGCGGGCGCGTGATTTAGAGCCTCTCGACGACGGCGGCGGGTCGCGGCCCGCCGTCCCTCTTCTCCTCCGGGCGCCTTGGCCGCCTGCCCAATCCGGGGACCTCGCATGACCCACGATTCGATCCTCATCATCGACTTCGGCTCGCAGGTGACGCAGCTGATCGCCCGCCGCGTCCGCGAGACCGGGATCTATTGCGAGATCCATCCGTTCCAGAACGCCGACGCCGCCTTCGCCAAGCTGAAGCCGAAGGGCGTGATCTTCTCCGGCGGCCCGGCCTCGGTGACCGACGAGGGATCCCCCCGCGCGCCGCAGGCGGTGTTCGACGCGGGCGTGCCGATCCTCGCGATCTGCTACGGCCAGCAGACGCTGGCGACCCAGCTCGGCGGCAAGGTCGAGGGCGGGCATGCGGCCGAGTTCGGCCGCGCCGACGTCGAGATCCTGAAGGCCTCGCCGCTCTTCGCCGGCTTCTGGGAGGTCGGCAAGCGCTATCCCGTGTGGATGAGCCACGGCGACCGCGTCACCGAACTGCCCGAGGGCTTCGAGGTGGTGGGCACCTCGGAGAACGCCCCCTTCGCCATCGCGGTCGACGAGAAGCGCCGCTACTACACCACCATGTTCCATCCGGAGGTGGTGCACACGCCCGACGGCGGCAAGCTCCTCGCCAACTTCGTCCACGGCATCGTCGGGCTGAAGTCGGACTGGTCGATGGCGGCCTATCGCCAGGAGATGATCGCCAAGATCCGCGCCCAGGTCGGAACCGAGCGGGTGATCTGCGGGCTTTCCGGCGGCGTCGATTCCTCGGTCGCGGCGGTCTTGATCCACGAGGCGATCGGCGATCAGCTGACCTGCATCTACGTCGATCACGGCCTGATGCGTCAGGCGGAGAGCGAGCAGGTCGTCGGCATGTTCCGCGACCACTACAACATCCCGCTCGTCCACGTGGACGCCTCGGAGACCTTCATCGGCGAGCTCGAGGGCGTCTCCGACCCCGAGACCAAGCGCAAGATCATCGGCCGGCTCTTCATCGAAACCTTCGAGGCGGAGGCCCACAAGATCGCCGCCGACGGCAAGGGCGCGCCGACCTTCCTCGCCCAGGGCACGCTCTACCCGGACGTGATCGAGAGCGTCTCCTTCTCCGGCGGCCCGTCGGTGACGATCAAGAGCCACCACAACGTCGGCGGCCTACCCGAGCGGATGAACATGAAGCTCGTCGAACCACTGCGCGAGCTCTTCAAGGACGAGGTGCGCGCGCTCGGCCGCGAGCTCGGCCTTCCCGAGAGCTTCATCGGCCGCCACCCCTTCCCCGGCCCGGGCCTCGCGATCCGCTGTCCGGGCGGCATCACCCGCGAGAAGCTCGACATCCTCAGGAAGGCCGACGCGATCTATCTCGACGAGATCCGCAAGGCGGGCCTCTACGACCAGATCTGGCAGGCCTTCGCGGTGCTGCTGCCGGTCCAGACCGTCGGCGTGATGGGCGACTACCGCACCTACGACTACGTTCTGGCGCTGCGCGCGGTGACCTCGGTCGACGGCATGACGGCGGACTTCTACCCCTTCGACATGGCCTTCCTCGGCCGCGCCGCGACCCGCATCATCAACGAGGTGCGCGGCGTGAACCGGGTGGTCTACGACGTGACGTCGAAGCCGCCGGGGACGATCGAGTGGGAATGAAATGATGTGGTTCGCGGCGTTTCGCGAACTATCGCAACATCATCATAACTAGCTGAAATCAAACAAAAAGTTAAACGTTCACTATCGGAGCCTATCGCCTTGAAGCGGTGGGCTCTGACGGTGCGCGCGACGGTATGCGTTTTTCGCCGTCCGCCGGGTTTTTGCCCTACCGTCAGGCCAAAAACGGCAGCAGTCCACGGAAAACAAAGTTAGTGCGCTGTTTTATAACGATTATTCTCGTTGATTGACGGTATCGGATTTGACGGTAAAATTGGGGCTCGAAAAGGCGCTTTGGATCGTCAACGAGGCCGTCCCCATGCTCACCGACATGGCCATCAAGAGGCTGAAACCAAAAGATAAATTATACAAGGTGGCCGACCGTGACGGTATGTACGTTTCCGTCGCCACGACAGGCCAAATCACCTTCCGGTACGACTACCGTCTGAACGGTCGCCGGGAGACGCTGACGATCGGCCGCTATGGCGCCGATGGCCTTACGCTCGCCGAAGCCCGCGAGCGCTGCATCGCCGCTCGCAAGCAGGTGGCGGAGGGGCTTTCCCCCGCGCACGAGAAACAGCGCGACAAACGGCGCAAGGCCATGGAGCGCAGCTTCGGTGCGGTGAGCGCCTTATGGATCAAGGAAGCGCGGATGGCGGAAAGCACCCGCTCTATGCGCAAAGCGATCCTCGATCGCGACATTCTCCCCGCCTGGAAGAACCGCCTTCTGACCGAGGTGACGCCGGACGATCTCCGGCAGCTCTGCGCCAAGGTGAAGGAGCGCGGCGCCCCCGCGACCGCCATCCACGCCCGTGACATCGTCAAACAGATCTTCGCCTTCGCCATCCTGCACGGCGAGAAGGTGCCGAACCCGGCCGACGAGGTCGGGCCGGCCTCGATTGCGACCTTCCAGCCGAAGGACCGGGCGCTGTCGCCGGCCGAAATCAAGATCATGCTGCAACAGATCGAGCATGTGCCGACCCTGCCGACCATACGTCTCGGCCTGCGCCTGATCCTGCTCACCATGGTGCGCAAGAGCGAGCTGCAGGACGCGGTCTGGGACGAGGTGGATTTCGAGAACGCCGTCTGGACCATCCCGAAGGAGCGTATGAAGCGGTCGAAGGCGCACAACGTCTATCTGTCGCAACAGTCGCTCGACATTCTGATCGCTCTGAAAACCTGCGCCGGCAATTCACGCTACCTGCTACCGTCCCGTTATGACGCCGACGCGCCCATGTCGCGCGCCACGTTCAATCGCGTGACCACGGCCGTCGTGGCGCGAGCGAAGAAGGAGGGGCTGGCGCTGGAGCCGTTCACAGTCCACGACCTGCGCCGGACCGGCTCGACGCTCCTGAACGAGATGGGCTTCAACAGCGACTGGATCGAGAAATGCCTCGCCCACGAAGACGGGCGCTCGTCACGCGGCGTCTATAACAAGGCCGAATACGAGCCGCAGCGGCGGCACATGCTCCAGGAGTGGGCCGACATGGTCGATGCCTGGGTGAACGGCCAGAAGCGGGCACCGACGCTGTTGCCGCCGTCGATGGTGTTTATGGGGAGGGAGGCGGCACCCTGATCGTAGACAACGCAGTATAGACCTATGCCTCGCCAGCTTCTGATTTCAGGGGCTGGCTCTGCTGAAACAGATGGAATCGATCCGGCCTGACCAAGGGGTTGACCCTCTCCAACCCTGTTCGAGGCTGACATGCGGCGATCACCGCAACGGTTACGTCCCCGGGAGTGGTGTAGGAGCGCCGATCTTCGGTGGGGTCCGAAGTGGGCTCAGGCCGCCACGGCGGG